>ERZ1370068.6760-contig-5723_pt1 | contig 130925 bp, 211 predicted proteins | sample MGYA00561227_ERZ1370068 | MGnify/ENA primary metagenome ERZ1370068 (study PRJEB38410, sample SAMEA6850437) | metagenome | study: Metagenomic assessment of the ecological functions of the soil: analysis of the soil microbiota associated with the...
ATTGTACTTCGTTCAGTTACGTATTGCTGACGATGCGCCGCTCGAGGAACGGCGGACGCAGGCGGTCCAGTCGCGGCGCGCGACCGATCCCTCCTCGGCCCGCGACCTCGGCGCGCTCGACGAGAGCGCGATCCGATCGCGTCCGCGACGAAGCGCGGCCCGACCCGCGCGACGCCGACGGAACTGCACGACGTGCTGCTCACGACCGGGTTTCTGACCGAGGACGATGCGCGCACGCTGCCGCGCGAACTGTTCGATCAGCTGGTCGCGCTGAAGAGGCGACGGTCGTCACTCGTGATCGCCGGCCTGAAAGGCCCGGCCTGCGACCGCTTTGGATCGCTGCGGAACGGCTCCCGGAAATCGTCGCGGTGCACGGCGACGCGGCGCTCGATCCCGCACATCGAGGCGCCGCCCTCGCGCGCGGCGCGCGCGTGGACGCGCGAGGAAGCGATCGTCGAACTGCTCCGCGGGCGGTTGACCATCGTCGGTCCGACGACCGCGCACGCACTGGCGGCGTCGCTCGCGCTCACCACTGCCGACGCCGATGCTGCCCTCCTCGGCGCTCGAATCCGAGGGCGTCGTCCTCGCGTGGAACTTCACGAACGGATCAACCGCAGAGCACGCCGAGACCGCCGAAAGACCGTTCTCTGCGATCTCCGGCGCTCCGCAGTTCATGTCATCGAATGGTGCGATCGTCGGCTGCTGGCGCGGATCCACCGCTACACGCTGAACCGACTGCGCGCCGAGATCGAGCCGGTCTCGCCGGCCGACTTCATGCGCTTACCTGTTCGCGTGGCAGCACGTCGATCCGGCGACACGGCTGACCGGCGTCGATGGGTCTGCGGGCGATCGTCACGGTGCTGGACGGCTTCGAGCTGGCGGCCGCGCGCGTGGGAGAAATGCGGTCCTGCCGGCGCGAATGGAGCGCTACGAGACGTCGATGCTCGACACCCTGTGCCTGACCGGCGAAGTCGGGTGGGCGCGCGTCACCTCCGCCAGCACCGACGATCCGACCGACGTCGTTGGTGCGACGCCGATTGCGTTGTTCCTCCGCGAGCACGCGGACGTCTGGACGACGGCCGGGACGAGCACGGCGACACCCGCGACGGTAGTAACAGCCACGACGGTACGCGCAGCCCTTCAGGGCTGCCGCGATCGCAGGCCTGAAGGCCTGCGCTCCCGATGTCCTGGAAACGCTTCGAACAAGAGGAGCGCTCTTCTTCCACGAGCTCCTCGCCGCGTGCCCGGTCGGCGAAAAGGACCTCCGCCGCGCGATCGCGGAGCTGGTAGCCGCGGGCCTGATCACGTCGGACGGCTTTGCGGGCTTGCGTGCGGTCGTGCACGACACGAAGTATCAGGCGGGGGCCGATGGTCGGCGATCGCGACGTCGGCGATCGATCGCGACACGGTCGTGCAGCGACAGGCATGGGCGCTGCTGCGCCGCTGCGGCGTCGTCTTCCGCCGGCTGCTGACCCGTGAGGCAAACGCCGCGCCGTGGCGCGAGCTGACGCGCGTCTACCGGCGGCTCGAAGCCCGCGGCGAGATTCGCGGGCGGACGCTTCGTCGTCGGCATGTCGGGTGAGCAGTTCGCCCTGCCCGACGCGGTCGAGCGCCTGCGCGAGATCCGGCGCACAGCGCCCGCGACGGCCGCTGCCTCGTCATCAGCGCGGCCGATCCGTTGAACCTCGCCGGCATCGTCACCAGCGGCGAGCGCGGTGCGCGCCTCCGCGGCTCAACCGTCTCGCCTATCGCGACGGCGTCCCGATGGCCGTGCTCGAAGGCGATATTCATGCGCCCGCTCGCCGACTTCACCGCCGCCGCGGCGCGCCGAGGTCACGACGCGCTTGCCGGCCGGCCGATGCCGCCGCGTCCTCGGCGGATACATCAGTGGTATCAACTGAGTAGTACGGGTTACGACGAGCCTTGGACCGCGATCACCGGACCGTTCCAAAGTGAACGGTCCGCTTTACCTTTCGAAAGGACGCACCACGAGTCGCCCGGCCGATTTCCAATAGCGGCGTCCGGCGGCCGATATATATTTGTCAGTCGTTTACAACTCTTACTGGAGCACAGGAATGACACGAAGAGTCAGCCGATCCGTGATGGCGTCGCTCTCGCTCGTCGCGGCATGGGCGTTGGTCGCGCCGAACGCGAAGCTGTCCGGCCAGAGCGGCCTGCCGAGCACCAGGAACGGCGAGTGGACGCACTACACCGCCGACGTCAAGCGGCTCGCGCTACTCGCCGCTCGATCAGATCAACGCGAGCAACTTCAACCAGCTCGAAGTCGCGTGGCGGTTCAAGACCGACAACATGGGCACGCGCCCCGAGTTCAAGCTCGAAGGCACGCCGCTGATGGTCAAAGGCGTGGTCTACGCGACCGGCGGCACGCGCCGATCGGTCGTCGCGCTCGACGCGCAAGAGCGGGTGAGCTGATCTGGGTCCACGCGCGAAGCGCGAAGGCGCGCGCGCCGTCAACGCGCCGCGCCAGCTCTCGGGCCGCGGCCTGTCCTACTGGACCGACGGCAAGGGCGACGACCGCGTCATCTACGTGACGACCGGCTATCCGCCTCGTCGCGCTGAACGCGAAGACCGGCGTGCCGGTGCCCGGGTTCGGCAAGAACGGCGTCGTCGACATGAAGAGTCGGCGCGCGTGGTCGGCAAGGGCGAGCAGATCAATCTGGAGACGGGCGAGATCGGCCTGCACTCGACGCCGACCGTCGCGAAGGACGTCGTGATCGTCGGCTCGTCGTTCCGCGAAGGCCTGACCGTCAAGACGCACAACAACACCAAGGGCCTCGTGCGCGCGTGGGACGTCGCAGAGCGGCAAGCTGCTGTGGACGTTCAACACGATTCCCCGTCCCGGCGAGTTCGGCAACGACACGTGGGAAAAAGAGTCGTGGGCGATCAACGGCAACACCGGCGTCTGGTCGCAGATCACGGTCGACGAAGAGCTCGGCCTCGTCTATCTGCCGGTCGAAGATCCGACGTCGGATCTCTACGGCGGCCATCGTCCCGGCAACAACCTGTTCGGCGACAGCCTCGTGTGCGTCGATCTGAAGACCGGCCAGCGCAAGTGGCACTATCCAGATCGTCCACCATCCGATCTGGGACTACGACATGCCGGCGGCGCCGCTGCTTGATGGACATCAACGTCGACGGCAAGCCGGTCAAGGCGGTCGCGCAAGCGACCAAACAGGGCTTCCTCTACGTCTTCGACCGCGTCACCGGCAAACCGATCTGGCCGATCGAAGAGCGCCCGGTGCCGCAGACCGACGTGCCGGGCGAGAAGACCAGCCCGACGCAGCCGTTCCCGACCAAACCGCCGGCTTACTCGCGCAACGGCGTCGTCGAAAGCGATCTGATCGACTTCACGCCGGAGATCAAAGCGCAAGGACTCGAAGTGGCGAAGCGGTATCGCCTCGGTCCGGTGTTCCTGCCGCCGCTCGTCAGCAAGGCGGAAGGGCCGCTCGCGCGCGCTGACGTCCGGGCACGCTGAGCGGCGGCGTCAACTGGCCGGGATCGGCGTACGATCCCGAGATGCACGTCTTCTTCTCGCACGCGTGCAACGCGTGCATTGCGCCGCTCGGCCTCGTCGCGCCGCCGAAGGAGTTCTCGGATCTCGACTACGTGATGGGCACCGCCGGGACAGACGTTCCGTCCGATCGTCGGCGGCGGCGAAGGCGAAGCGGCCGACGCGCCCAGGCAACCAAGTCCGGCGCGCGGCGCGACACCGCCTCCGACGCCCACGCCGCCGCCGCGCAGCGGCAGGCGCTGGACGCGCGCGCGACGCCGGCCGCCGCCGGCAGGCGGCGGCGCGGGAGGCGGATTCGGTCGGCGCACGGTGCAGGTCTCAATATCGTCAAGCCGCCGTACGGCCTGATCGTCGCGATCAATATGGACAAGGGCGACCTCGATGTGGTCGGTGCCGCACGGCGACACGCCTGACGCGTGTCCGCAATCATCCGGCGCTGCGCGGCGTGAACATCCCGAAGACGGGCCAGCAGGGCAACGTCGGCGTCGTCGTGACGAAGACGCTGGTGGTCGCGGGCGATCCGCTCGTGACGACGACGCCGGAGCATCCGCGCGGCGCGATGCTGCGGGCCTACGACAAGCAAACGGGCAAGGAAGTCGGCGCGGTGTTCATGCCCGCGCGCGCAGAGCGGTTCGCCGATGACCTACATGGTCGACGGCAAGCAGTACATCGTCGTGGCGGTGAGCGGCGGCAACTACTCGGGCGAGTAAATCGCTTACAGCCTGCCGTCCACGGCGCAGCGACCGACGGCGAATCAGCGGTAGCTGAGCAAGATTGCAGGATGGCGGGATTGCAGGATTGCAGGTTGCCGGAACTGCAATTCTGCAATTCTGCAATTCTGGGCCGTCCGCTGAGCCGCGGCCGATCTCTCTATCAGCCGAACCGTTTGCCCTGCTACGATGGGCCTTGATGTTGCTTTCCTCAGCTACCATGCGCTACGCCCCTGTTCACGCTCATCACACTCATCAGCGCCGCCAGCGTCGCCGCCGCGCCAGCCCAGCAGGAACCGGCCAAGGCGAAGCCGCCGGCGAAAAAGCCGACGACCATCACCATGACCGGCTGCGTTCAGAAGAGCGAAGCACCCGGCGGCGGCTACACCTTGACGGAGGACACCGCCGTCTACCGGCTGACCGGCGTCGACGTGCGCGACTACGTCGGCCGCCGCGTCGAGATCGCCGGCGCCGCGCCGCGGAAGATGACGATCACCGGCGGCCTCCTGCCGTCGCCCAACGTCGCCGCCCAGGCCGGCTCGATGGATCCGGCGCGCGCGGCCACCGCCGCCGCGGACGCGGCGATGCGAAACGGCACCGGCGCGCCGGAGTTCCGCGTCCGCGCGATCAAGCCGATCACCGGAAGCTGTATCCAGTGAGGGACGCGGCTCTGCCGCGCGTCCTCGTCGCCGACGATGAGCCCGCGAATATCCTGCTGATCGCGCACGCCCTGAAGGACGAGTGCGAGGTCATCCAGGTGTCCAGCGGCACCGACGTGCTCGGAGCGCGTCGTCGTCGGCGACATCGATCTGATCCTGCTCGACGTCGTCATGCCGGGTCTCGACGGGTTCGAGATCTGCAAGGTGCTGAAGAGCAGCCCGTTCACCTCCGGCATCCCGGTCATCTTCGTCACCGCGCTGGACCAGCGCCGCGACGAGACCCGCGGCCCTCGACGTCGGCGCCGTGGACCTACATCACCAAGCCGATCCACCCGGCGGTGGTCAAGGCGCGCGTGCACGCGCACCTCGAGCTTCAAGAGAGCGCGCGACCTGCTCGAGAAGCTGGCGTCAGTCGACCCGCTGACCGGCGTCGCCAATCGCCGGCGGTTCGACATGGCGCTCGAGGAAGAGTGGCGCAGGGTGCGGGCGGGCCGGCCGGTGGCTGTCGCTGGCGATCGCCGACGTGGATCACTTCAAGCGGTTCAACGATCGACACGGGCACCTTCGCCGGCGACGCGCGGCTGCGCGGTATCGCCAACGCGCTCGCGCGCAGCGCGCGGCCGCGCCGGCGATCGTCGCGCGCTACGGCGGCGAAGAGTTCGGCCTGATTCTTCCCGAGGTCAGAACCAGCGATGATGCTCGGCATGATTCGGACGGTGATGAACAGCGTGGTGACGCTGATCGGGCGAGGACGACAGCGCGCCTTCGCGGGAGACGGTGACGATCAGCATCGGCGCGGTCTCCGCCATCCGCCCGCGACAGCGAGCTGAGAGCATGCTCGCCACCGCCGACGAAGGCTCCTCTACGAAGCGAGAGGCCAGCGGATCGCGATCGCTGCGTCCACCTGGACATGGACACGAAGAAGAAGACGGTTGTCACGCGAAAGTTCGAAGTCCTGAAGTCTGAGGCTTTCCTCAACGCACCACGCGGATGCGGTGCGCTTCGCTGTCGGAAACGTACAGCATCGCACCTTGGCGAACAGCACGCCGTGCGGCCGTGACATCAGGCATGCGAGCGGACTCGGCTCGGGACCGTCGCCGCGCTTGCCCGTTCCCACCACCGTCGTAATCACCCGGCTCTTGAGATCGATGCGGCGGACCGCGTGGTTCTCCGTGTCCGCGGCGTAGCGATATCGATCGCCGTCGAGCGTCCAGTCCCTTGGGCCCGCCGAGCATCGCCTCGAGCGCCGGCCCGCCGTCGCCGCGCGTAGCCCTGTTTGCCGGTGCCCGCGATCCGATGCAGCGTCTGCGTCCGTCGATCGATGCGATAAATCGCATTGCCCTCGCGCAGCGCGAGGTAGAGGTCGCCGTTCGAGGCGAGCGCGAGCGTGCGCGGACCGGTCAGCGGCGTGCCGCTCACCGGCGCACCGTCCGGCGCCGGCTTGCGCTTCGCCGGTGCCGGCGTAGGTCGTCGATGATTCCGGTCGCCGGATCGAGCGCGGCGGATCCGCTGGTTGCCGATGTCGCAGATGAGCAGCGTGCCGTCGCGATCGAGCGATGATGCTGTGCGGCTGGCGCAGCTGCGCCTGCGGGCGCGGGGCTGCCATCGCCGCTGAATCCCGGCTGCCCGGTGCCGGCGACGGTCGAGATGATGACCCGTTCGACGGTCGACCTTCCGGATGACGTGGTTGTCGCGCTCGGCGACGTAGATGTTGCCCGGCGCGATCGAACTGCGATCTCGTGCGGCATGTTCAGCGCGGCCTGCGGTCGCCGGACCGCCGTCGCCGGCGTAGCCGCGCTGCCGTTGCCGGCGATCGTGGTCACCTGCTTCGTCTTCAAGTCCAGGCGGCGGATGCGCTGGTTGTCGAGGTCGCAGAAGTACAGCGCGCCGTCCGGTCCAATCGCCATCCCGTGCGGGTTGTTCACCCGCGTGTCGGAATAGCCGGACGCGCCGGTTCCGGACGATGCGTCGTGACCGTGGGTGCCTTGTCGGCGGCGACCGTTGCGAGCAGCGCGAAGAGCAGAACGGCGTGTTTCATCGGTGAGCTTTTTACACTGGCGGCGGGGCCCCGCCCCGCCGCAGGCGCTCGCAGATTGTATGCGAGCCGCCGCCCGGAACAAAACATTCAGGGTCGTCCGTCTACCCTGTTCACGGTAGAATGCCTACCATGCCGGCAACACACGCACCGCGAACGCACCGAGCTGCTGCAGGGCACGCTCGACATGCTCATCCTGCGGACCCTGATTCTCGGGCCGGCGCACGGCCACGAAATCGCCAGCTAGCATTCAGCGCAGCAGCGACGAAGTGCTGCGCCTGGAGCACGGGTCGCTCTACCCGGCGCTGCACCGCCTCGAGCGCAAGGGCTGGCTGGCGTCGAAGTGGGACACGCACCGCGAGCACAACCGCGAATGCAGAGCAATGTACCGGCTGACGCCGGCGGGCTGAAAGCAGCTGGCGGCGGCGGAATCGAAATGGGAGCGGCTGCAGCAGGCCATCGCGCGGGTGATGGCGGCGGCGGCGCGAGCGTGAGCGAGTGGTGGCCAGAGTTGCCACCGGCGGATTGTTCGTCAAGCGGAAAGTCGCGATTAACCAGCGCCGCGGGCGTGAGCGAGCGGTGGCAGGCGCCGGGGGCGGGGCCCCGGCGCACATAAATATGACTGACGATCTCGATCGCGAACTGCGCGCCCACCTCGAGAACGAAGCCGACGATCAGCGCGCCCGCGGGCTGAGCGATCAGGACGCGCACCGCCGCGCGGCGGGCGCTCGGCAGCGAGGCGATCATCCGCGAGGACGTTCGGGCGCTCTCGCCGTGGGCGGCGCTCACGATGCGGCGCAGGACATCCGCTACGGGCTGCGGCTGCTGAAGAAGCATCCCGGCTTCGCGGTCGTCGCCGCCCTGACCCTCGCGCTCGGCGTCGGCGCGACGACGACCATTTTCTCGGTCGTGCACGCCGTGCTGCTGCGGCCGCTCCCCTATGCGGACGCGGACCGCCTGGCGATGGTCTGGGAGAACGTCAACCTGCCGCAATACAAGAACGCGCAGAACGCGCCGGCCCCCGGCAACTTCCGCGACTGGCGAGACCAGAACTCCACGCTGCTCGATCTCGCCGCGATGCGCGACGGCGCCTGGAGCCTCACCGGCAACGGCGATCCGGTCCGGGTCGGCGGCGAGATGGTCTCCGCCTCGCTGTTTCGACTGCTGCAGATCGAGCCGGCGCTGGGCCGCATGTTCAGCGCGGACGAGGACCGCGCTCGCCGTCACGCGTGGTCCTGCTGGGACACGGATTGTGGGCCGATCGCTTCGGATCGGACCCGTCGATCATCGGCCGGACGATTCACCTCAACGAGGAGCCATATACCGTCGTCGGCGTCATGCCGCGCGGCTTCCAGTTTCCCGACACCGACGATCAGCTGTGGGTGCCGCTCGGCTTGTCGCCGGATCAACTGGCGAACCACGGCAGCCACTTCCTGCGCGTGATCGGGCGGCTGAAACCCGGCGTCACCATCGCCCAGGCGCAGGCCGATCTCGAGACCGTCGCGGCGCGGCTGACGAAGCAGTATCCCGACTCGAACACCAGCGTCGGCGTCACCGTGCTGTCGCTGCCGGAGCAGACCGTCGGCGACGTGCGGCGTCCCCTGCCTGGTACTCCTCGGCATCGTCGGATTCGTGCCGCTGATGGTGTGCGCGAACATCGGCAACCTGCTGCTCGCGCGCGCGTCGGTGCGTGGGCCCGAGTTCGCCGTCCGCGCGGCGCTCGGCGCGAGCCGGACGCGGCTGCTGCGCCAGATGCTGGCCGAGAGCGTACTGCTCGCCGCCGCCGGCGGCGCGCTCGGACTGGCACTGGCGTGGTGGGGCGTCACGGCGCTGCGCTGGCTCGCGCCGGCGAATCTCCCGCGCCTCGACGACATCGCGGTCAACGGATCGGTGGCGGCGTTCAACTTCGCCGTCGCGCTCGCCGCCGGCGTCTGCTGCGGCCTCGTGCCGGGGCTCCAGTCGCAGGGCCGCGATCTGCACGGCGCGCTGAAAGACGAGACGCGCGCGTCTTCAGCCGGCGGGCGGCTTCGCGCGCGCAATCTGCTCGTCGTGCTCGAAACCGCGCTCGGCGTCGTCGTCCTCGTCGGCGCCGGACTGCTCGCTGCGCAGCTTCGTCCACCTGTCGCAGGTGCCGCTCGGGTTCAAGCCGGACGGAGTGCTGAGCTTCAGGGTCGTCCTGCCGACTGCGCGTTATCGCACCGAGCCGCAGCGCACGGCGTTCTACCGTCAGCTGATCGAGCGGCTGCAGGCGCTGCCGGGCGTGAAATCGGTCGCCGGCATCACCGCCGCACGCGCTGGCGGCGACAGGACGGCCGACGGGCGTGTCGATCGAGGGTCAGCCGCCGCCGGCGCCGGGACAGATACGCATGGTCGATTTCCGGACCGTCTCGCCCGGATACTTCGGCGCGATGTCGATCCCGGTCCTCGATGGGCGCGACGTCGCCTGGAGCGACACCAATACGACGCAGCCGTCGATCGTCGTCAGCGAGACGATGGCGCGGACGTTCTGGCCAGAGCAACAGGCGATCGGCAAGCGGATCAAGCCGGGTGCGCCCGACAATCCGCGGATCCCGTGGCTGACGGTGGTCGGAATCGCGGCGGACGTGCGGCAGGTGGATCTCGTACGGACGCCGCGGCCGGCGATATGCATGCCCGCGAGCCAGGATCAAGGACCGGCGACACGCTGCGCGACTGGATCGTGGCGGACGAGCGGCGATCCGACGGCGCTCGCGGCGTCGGTCCGCGGTGCGGTCTGGGCGCTCGATTCGACGCTGCCGATCACGCGCGTGCAGACGCTGGATCAGGTGAAGTCGGCGGCGACGGCTTCGCAGCAGTTCAACCTGCTCCTCGTCGGGCTGTTCGGCGTGCTGGCGCTGGTGCTCGCGGCCGTGGGCCTGTGCAGGGGTCACGGCCTACAGCGTCTCGCAGCGGACGCGCGAGCTCAGCATCCGTGTCGCCCTCGGTGCGCGCCGCGGCGCGCTGCTCCGTCTGGTGCTCGCGCATGGCGCGCGGCTCACGCTGATCGGCCTGGCGATCGGCACAGTGGCAGCCTTAGCGCTCACGCAAGTGATGTCGACCCTGCTGTTCGGCGTCGGGGCGAGGGATCCGTTGACGTTCGTGGGCGTCGCGCTGCTGCTGCTGGCGGTGTCGCTGGTGGCGTCGTTCGTGCCGGCCCGTCGCGCGACCCGGGTCGATCCCGTGGTCGCGCTCAGGACTTAGTGGGCGTGTCTGCTCGGAATTACTGCCGGGCCGCTCCGTTCTCGCGGCCCGAAGATCGTGGTCTAACGCTGGTTGTGACCAGCCGCCACTTCCAGTTCATACACACCGCTAAAGTTACTCGGGCGAGATGGACGGCTTGCCGCAGTCGTCGCAGCGGAGATAGGAGGACTGGATGTGAGTCGGACCGTCCGATGATCTTCGCGCTCGGGGCTCCGCATCGGGGACAGATGATGCTTCCGGAATTTGGGCGTTTTGCCATGATGCTCCTACCTTAACACTCCGTTAGACTCCCCAGCGAGACCGAAAGATGCAGGAAATCGACAGTGCTCACTAATGTATATCCGGCTTATGAAAGGCGGAGTCTTAACTGATCAGGAGTTTCCACGATGAGCGTGCAAAAGCGCGGCCGTGGGCGAGACAAACGATTGCAACCCCGGGCGGGATCGCCGGATCTCACGGAGTAACTGATACTTTCGAGTCCTTTGAACCGATGACCGACCCGGCCAGCGCGTTCCATCGGCCATGCGCGAAGTAGACGACGAGCCCGACCGCTAGCCAAATTACCAGCCGTTCCCAGGTCGCCAGGGGCAGGCCAACCATTTGCGCGAGACAAAATATTGCACCCAGGACCGGCACGTAGGGCACTCCCGGCGTGCGGAACGGGCGTGGCACATCGGGCGCCGTTCGCCGCAGGATGATGACGCCGATGCAGACGAGCACGAAGGCGAGCAGCGTTCCGATGCTGACCAGCTGACTGAGGACGTTGATCGGCGTCAGCCCGGCCACCAGCGCGATGATGACGCCGGTCATGATCGTGCTCGCGTGCGGCGTGCGGAAGCGCGGGTGGACGGCCGAGAAGATCGGCGGCAGCAGGCCGTCGCGGCTCATCGAATAGAAAATCCGCGTCTGCGCCGAGCAGCGTTCACGAGCATCGTGCTGAACAGGCCGAAGAGCGCGGCCACCTTGATCACCGGGCTCAGCCAGCGGATTCCGGTCGCGTCGATGCCGACCGCGAGCGGATCGGCGACCATCAGCTGCTGAGTACGGCACGATGCCGATGAGCACGATCGCCACCAGCACGTAGATCACCGTGCAGATGACGAGCGAGCCGAGAATGCCGATCGGCATGTCGCGCGCGGGTTCTTGCGCTTCCTGCGCCGCCGTCGACACCGCATCGAATCCGATATACGCGAAGAACATCACGCCGGCGCCGCGCAGGACGCCGCTCCAGCCGAACTCGCCGAATCTGCCGGTGTTCGGCGGGATGAACGGCGTCAGGTTCGTCGCGGTTGATGTAGGACGCGCCCGCCACGATGAACACGACCAGCACCGATCGACTTGATCGCGACAAGGAGCGTGTTCGTGTCGGCGGACTGCTTGATGCCGATGACGAGCAGCGCCGGCGACGAGGAGCACGATCGCAGACGCCGGCAGGTTGAACGGCCCCGGCGGTCCCGCCAGCGAGGCCGGGACGATCGAGGCCGATGTCGTGCATCAGGCTGCCGAAATAGCCCGACCAGCCGACGGCCACCGTCGACGCGCTGAGCGCATACTCGAGAATCAGGTCCCAGCCGATGATCCACGCGAAGATCTCGCCGACCGTCGCGTAGGCGTAGGTGTAGGCGCTGCCGGCGACCGGCACCATCGCGGCGAACTCGGCGTAGCAGAGGCCGGCGAACGCGCAGCCGGTCGCCGACAGGACCATCGACAGCACGAGCGCCGGTCCCGCGTTCTGCGACGCCGCCGTCCCCGTCAGCACGAAGATGCCCGTGCCGATGATCGACCCGATGCCGAGCGCGGTCAGGTTCCACGGCCCGAGCGATCGCCGCAGCAGCCCGCGGTCGGCTTCCGTCTGGAGTTCCCTAATCGATTTTTCGTGAACAGCCCCATGATCTGTCACAAGCTCACTTCAGCCTCACTTGAGTGTGGCTGGAGTCTGGCTAGTGTCAGGCTTGTGACAATTCGGGTCTTGGACGACCGTAGCGTCGTGGGATGGACTTAGCGCGCCTGCAGCGCTGACGCGATACTCGGCGGGGGTGACGCCGGTGTATGCTTGAACGACCGCGAGAAATGGCTCTGATCGCAGAAGCCGGCCGACGTCGCGATCTCGCTGAGCGCGGCCGAGCCGGCCAGTTCCCGGCGCGCGAACTCGATCCGCACGTGCCGCACGTAGCCGGCGAACGTTGTCTGGTAGGCACGGCGGAACGTGCGCGCGAGATGGACCGGATGGACGCCGACGTGCGCCGCCACCGTTGCAAGCGGCAGCGGTTCGGCGAAATGCCGCTCGACCAGCGCGCGCGCGTGCCGCAGCCAGGCTGGCGCCGGCCGCTCCGCCGTCCGCGCGGCGCGCCGCGACGCCTCCGCCAGCACGCCGAGCGCGATGCTCTCGATCGCCAGCCGCGACACTTCGTCGCGCAGCCGGAACTCGTCGTACAGCCGGTGCGCGAGATGGAGGATGAAGCCGCCGCGAAACGCCGTCGACTCGGCAACGACCGGCGCATGCTCGCGGGCGCGATCGAGCCACGCCGGCTCGACGTCCACGATCAAGCACGTCGCACCCGAGCCGGCAACGAGGTAGGCGTGCGGTTCGTCGGGGCGCCGGAACAACAGCGAGGACGGACCGTAGGTCGCCGACCGGTCGCCGCGGATTTCGGTCAGCGATCCGGTGAGCACCAGCACGAACCGGGCATGCGCGTGCACATGCCGGTCGATCCGCTGCCCGCCTGATACGCCACCTCCGCGAGCAGGAGCCCGCCGACACGGCGCCAGCGCAGGATGTCGCCGTGCGTGAAGTTCTTGGGCGCGAGCACGGCATATCTTAAATCAGCTATCGGCTGTCAGCTATCGGCTCTCCGCTGATGGCTGATAGCTGACAGCTGACAGCTGATAGGTTTACCGTCAGCGAGGCTTCACTGAGACTTGGACAGCTTTCCGATATTTCACCGGCGTGCCGTTGAGCGTTGCCGGCTCGTAGCGCCAGTGCTTCGCGGCCGCTACGGCGATCGCGTCATATCGTGAGTTGATCGACTGGGTCATCGTCGCGCCCTGGACGACGCCCCTCTCGTCGATGAGGACGTCGATCATCCCCTGCCGCGACATCACGAGCGGGCCGAGGAACGCGCGGCAGCTGCTGCCGGATCGTGACTGGCGGCACGACGTCGCCGTCAGCCAATGTGTAGACGCGCGGAACGCTCTGCACGGGCGGCACGGGCGGCGTCGCCGCGACCGGTTCGGGCGCGGGCGGCGGCGGTGGCGGGCGGCGGCGCGGCCGCCGCGGTCGCGAGATCGCGGAATCCGGACGCCAGCGTCCTGAGGTCCGACAACGGCGGTCTGGCGGCCGCCGCCTCGACGTCGGGGTCCGTCATCATGACCAGCATCTGCGTGAAGGTCGACGCCGCGTTCGCGAACTCCTTGCGATCGAATGCGCTCTTCGCCGACGCGTAGGTCTGCTGGATCATCGCCGGCAGCACCCGGCGCCGGACGTCGCTGAACGTCGCGCGCACGCGCAGCGAGACGTCGGCGGCGGGACGAAACGTCGGATCGCCGGCAATCACCGCTTCGATCGCGTGCTCGGCCTCGGCGTTGCGTCCGAGCGCCAGCAGGCACAGCGCCCGATACTGCTCCACCGCGCGCGTCACCTCGAGCGGCTGGTTCGACTGCGGCAGGCGGTTCAGGAGCGCGAGCGCCTCTTCGTAGGCCGCTGACGTGTAGAGGTCGCGGGCGGCCGCCCAGTGAGTCCTCCGCCGGCGTCAGCAGCGCGGTCGCGAGCAGAATGGCGAGTAGTGGCGTCATCATGGCTTCCTCACGTCTTTGCGCAGATCCACGCTGACGCGAACCGGCGCCGTCAGCGACACCGTAATGGCGTTGTGCTGCTCGCCCAGGTCGGGATGACGGAACAGGACGTCGTGCTGACCGATCGGCAGCGACAGGTTGCCGATCGGCGTCTCGCCCGACTTCTCGCCGTCGATCCACACCTCGGCCCACGGCGGTGTTCAGCGACACGCTGCCCTTCGGCCATTCGATCTTGATCGGCGCGACTTTGCCGGCCGATACCTGCACGACGGTCGATGCGCGGTAGCCGATTGCCTCGTTCACGAGCTCGATCTCGTGGCGGCCGGCGGCCACCATGATGCGGTCGCTCCGGCTGGTGCCGATCAGCTTCTTGTTCTCGAACAGCTGCACTTCGGCGGGCGCGGCCAGCGACACCCACCGGACAGCGCCGAGCCTTCGCCGCCCGCCGTTGCGGCCGTCGACGTCATCGCTGTCATTGATGTCATCGACGCCATCGACAGGGCACGACCAGCGACGCCGTCGTCGCCGCCTGCACCGTGACCGCCTGCTTCATCGTGCCGAAATCGCCTGCGATCGTCACCGCATGCTCGCCGGGCGCGAGGTTCTCGACGAGCACGGGCGATTTGCCGCGCGCGACGCCGTCCACTGATACCTGTGCACCAGCCGGTTCGGTGCGCACCTGCAGCCGCGCCGACGGTGGAGGCCGCGGTCGCCGGGAGTTCGATGCTCGCGACGTCTGCATGCCGCCGGTGATCGTGATCGGCAGCGTTCGCGCCTCTCCGCCGCCGCGCAGTTCGACGAAGTGCGAGCCGGCGGCGAGCGTCAGCGTCAATGGCGTCCGCGCCGTGCTCGACGTTGTCGACGAAAACCGTCGCGCCGGGCGGATTGCTCGCCACGGTCAGCACGCCGGTCGTCGGCACCACCACCGTCGGCGCGGCGAACGATCGTTTCGCGACGTAGGCGCCGCCTGCGGCGATCGCGATCAGTGCGGCCGCGGCGATCGCGATCGGCATCCGTGAGCGCGCCGGTGCCTCGGACGCCATCGCGGTCCAGTCGTCGCCGTCGGTCGACATCGCCGCGTCGTGCGTGCCCAGCGAACCGGCCAGCGGCACGACGAGCGCGTCGGCCGGCTTGCGTTCGTCGACGACACCGGCGGCCGCCGCCGGCTCGGACGGGAACACGAACGGCGTTCGCTCCGCCACGAGCGGCTTCGGTTCGAGTGCAACCGCGATCGGCTTCGGTTCGAGTGCAACCGTAATCGGCTTCGGTTCGAGTGCAGCCGCGATCGGCTCCAGCGCAAACCGCAGTCAGAGTCGGTTCAGGTGTCAGCTCAACGTGGACCGGTTCCCGCATCGGCACGACCGGCTTGATGTCGGCAACGATCGTCTCCTCCGACTTCGCGACGGTCCCGTATGGCTCCCAGGCATCGATGGTCCTGGGCAACATCGGGGCGCGAACGGGTGCGGATTGCCGCCGCGGGCGCTGGACTGGTCGTCACCTGGGGTGCGGTGAACGGCTCGTCGTCGCCGTCATCCTCCCCGTCGAGGACCCGATCGAGCTCCACGCGCGCGTCGAGCGCCGACTCGAACGAGTGCCGCGAATCGATCTGCAGCGCCCGTCCGATCCAGGTGCGGAGTCCCGGCGGCAGCGGCTCGATACCGCTGCGGCCCGAAATCCCTCGCGCGGAGGCGAGCACGTCAGCCAGGTTCTCAGGAGTTTCGTCGTCGGTGAGCAGGCGGCCGAGGACCAGCGACAACGCGACCACGCCGATCTGCGTGACGTCGGTGCGCTGGTCGAATCGAGGGTCGCCGGCGCCGGGCGGCAGCGCGACGCGCAGCTCCTTCCAATAACGCTCGGGCGAATAGCGCAGCTGCTTTCGAGCGCCGCGCCGAGCACGTACTCGAGCGATGACGACGCGGGCGTTCGACGTCACGACGAGGCGCTCGGGGCTGATCGCGCCGTGCGCGACGTCGGGTGCGTTCTCGTGCAGCATCGCAATCGCCGATACGAACTGCCGGATCAGGTGCAGCGCCGCGTTGATGTCGATCGTCACCGACCGGCCGTCGGCCGGCGTCAGGAGCTGCGAGAGGCGAACGCCGCGAGTCATGTCCGACTACGACCGCGAGCGTCGCGCCAGGATCGTTCAATCGATCGATCCCGCGCACGCGGCCAAAGTAGGTGTGGCGGAAGTTGGCGAGCCGGCCGGCGCGCTCGCGCAGTGCGAACTCGAACGACGGAATCGACGTCAGCTGGCGGCGCAAACACAGGAGCTCGACCGTGTCCCCTTTCGTGTCGGCGACGCGCCGGCGCTCACCGAGGCCGTCGTGAAAGTTGTTCGGCGCCGGCACAGCGGCGGATGCGAGAGCCGGATCCATATTCACAATCTCCGTTGGTTGCGCGCATCCGTGCAATGCGCAAACTGTGCCGTCGGCGACGAAACCTGTATGCCGGGAAACGGCGTGCAGCGATGGCGCGCAGACGTATACACGCGCCATGCAGCGGACGAGCGCGCTTACGTGAGCGGCGAGTGGCGGTGATTTCTGTGATCGGGAAGTTGGTGAATTGGTGAGTTGGTGAGTTGGTGACTTAATCAGAAACTAATTCACCAATTCACCAATTCACGAACTCACCAATTTCTGAATCGGCTACTGCGAGCCCGCGCGATTTTCGGGCGATCGAAGCTCGTAACCCGCTGGCGGTTCCGCGCCGAGGAGATAGCGGACGAAGTAATCCCAGCGCCGGCGAACCATGTACGGCTCGTTGCCGAAGCCGTGGCCGCGATTGGGGAGCATCAGCAGATCGAAATCCTTATTCGCCTTGATCAACTCGTTGACGACGAGGAGCGTGTTATGCGGCGGCACGTTGGTGTCGAGCGTGCCGTGGGCCAGCAGCAGCTTGCCTTTCAGGTTCTTGGCGACGAGCTGATTCGCCTGATTGTCGTAGTTCGTCGTCCCGTCAGGTTTGGACTGCGAGCAGTCCCTGCCACTTCTCCGCCCAGTCGTCCTCGTAGTTGCGGTTGTCGTGATTGCCCGCTTCCGAGATGCCGACCTTGAAGAAATCCGGGTGCCGGAACATCGCACTTGCCGTCGCGTAGCCCCCGCCGGAGTGACCGTAGATGCCGGCGCGATCGATGTCGATCCACGGATAGCGCTCGGCGAGCTGCTTCATGCCGGTCACCTGATCCGGCAGCGTGTTGTCGCCCATGTCGCCGTAGTAGGCCTCGTGGAATTTCTTCGATCGCCACGGCGTCCCCATGCCGTCGATCTCGACGACGACGAAGCCGAGCTCGGCGAGCGCCTGCGCGTCGCCGCGCGCCGGCGAGAACTGCCGGCCGCCGACGCTGCCGGTCTGCGGCCCCGGATAAATGTGATTGACGATCGGGTAGCTTCTTCGACGGATCGAGAGTGGTCGGCTTGTACATCAAGCCGTACAGATCCGTGGCGCCGTCGCGCGCCTTGACGGTGATCGGCTCCGGCGGCTTCCAGCCGGTCGCGAGCAGCTTCGAGATGTCGGCCTTCTCGAGCGTCATGATCGTCCGGCCGTCGGCGTCGCGCAGCAGCGTGACCGGCGGCGTGTCGGGCGTCGAGTAGGTGTCGACGAAGAAGCGCCCCGACGGCGACAGCGAGATATTGTGGTCGGCGTTTTCCGGCGTCAGCAGATCGACGCGCTTGCCGTCGAACGACGTCCGATAGAAGTGCCGGAAATACGGATCGCGCCCCTGCTCGCGGCCGACGCCGACGAAATACAGCATCCGGTTCTTCTCGTCGACGCGCAGCAGCTGCGTGACGTTGCCCTCGCCGCTGGTGATCGGGTTCTTCAGCCTGCCGCTCTGCAGATCGTAGAGATACAGGTGGCCCCAGTTGTCGCGTTCCGAGAACCAGATGATCTCGTTCGAGGCAGGCAGATAGCTCCAGTTGACCTTGCCGTTGCCCGACTCGAAAAACGTCGAGACGCGCTCTTCCATCAGGTTGCGCACGACGCCGCTCGACGTGTCGGCGACGCGGAGCTGTTCGTAAGGTGTGATCGCGCGACGTCGACACGAACGCCAGCCGCGAGTCGTTATTCGCACCCCACTGCACGTCCGCCCATTCGCCGCCGCACCACACGTCGTCGCACAGCGTGGAACGATGTTGATCCGGGTCCATCTGCAGGCGGGTCATCTTGCGGCTGTCCACGTCGATGACGACGCGGTGGATCATCGCGACGGTCTTGTCGCCGGGCAGCGGGTAGCTCCACGCCTGCAGCGTCGGGTGGCCGACCTTGGTGTCGACGAGATACATCTCGCCGACTTCGCGCTGAGTCCTGCTGAAAGGTGGCGATCTTCTTCGAGTCGGGCGACCAGACGAGAATCGCGCGATCGCTCCTGGTCCAGCCGGCGTTGTCGGTGGCGTAGCCGAAGTCCGTGACGCCGTCGGTGGTCAGCGCGGTTTCCTTGCCGCTGGCGATGTCGCGGACCCACAGATTCCAGTCGCGGACGAACGCCGTGCGCTTGCCGTCGGGCGATGGCACGTCACGGCGCTGCGCGCCGCCGCGCCCGCCGCCGCCTTCGTTCTCGCGCCGCTCGCACGCCGGCAGCGTGCACTTCGTCCGCGTCGCCTGCGCCGCGTCGACGAGGATCGCCTCCTCACCCTGCTCGGTCGTCGTGCGATACCAGACGCGGTCGGTGTTGTCGCTGGCAGGCGCCGTGATCCACGTCGCGCGGCCGGCACTGTGCAGCACCAGCGGCGTCGTGTTGTAGGTCATGAAGCGTTCGGCGCGCGCGTAGTCCGCTGCCGTCAGCGCGCGAGGCGCCTGGGCGACGAGCGTTGTGGAGAGGAGAAGGGCGAGTGCGAGCGCATATCGCATATGCGCTCGCATTATATCCGCCGCTCGTTACTGGACGCGCACGAGCTGACCGCGCACCACGCCGCCGCGGATTCAGCGTGCGAGTGGGCGTTGAAGTAGAAGCCCGCGGGGTTGTTCAGGATCTGCGTGGCGACGATCGACCGGCACGACGGGGATGTTGGTTTCGTGAACGACCCGCTGCCGTTGGCCAGCGTCACTTCGCCGGCCGCCAGCGTCGTGCTGACGACGACGGCGCCGTTGGTGCCGGCCGGCGCCTGATGGATGTGCGCGATGTTGATCGGCGTCCCGGCCGGGAATCCGCTCAGGTTCACGGCGAAGGTCGCCGTCGCGGCAGTGATGTTGTTCGACGCATCGCGGGTGATGTTGAACGTGATCGTCGAGTTGCCGCTGGCGCCAGCTTCCGCGTTCGAAATCGGCGGGTTCTCATTGTTGCCGTCGAGCAGGGCAGCGGTGAACGTCGGCACAACCGCGGTTGGCGTGCTTGGACTGTCGCTTCCGCATCCGGTCGCAAGCAACGCGAGAGCGATCGTCAAGAACGGCTGCATGCTTCATAGTCTGAGGCTCCTTTAAAAGAACGCGACGTCGCTCACCGAGCGGCCGCCTTCATCAAACCGACACGATACCCGAACCCGACGGTCGCGCCCAGATCGATTGCGAAGAACATTTGCTCAGGTGAGGTCGCGCATTCGGCGAAGTGGATCCGGCGAGGGGTGACGGTCACGAACCGACTCCTTGAGCAAGGTCGGGACCATCTCGCAACTCTTCGCTAAACACCGGACCGAGCGCGAGCCGGGTTACCCGGATCGTAAGGCCTTACGGTCGACGTCGATTCACCAGGCCGTTTCGATCTCGTCGAAGCTATGCACGAACCGCTGATCTTCGGAGACTTGTTGCGGCGCGTTGCCGGGCCGCACGCACAGCACGACCTGACAGCCGGCGCGTCGCGCCGCGTCGATCTCTCCGCCGACGTCCGACACGAACAACAGCTGCGGTGGCGCGCAGCCGAGCGCGGTCGCGATGCCCCGATAGCTGTCTTCGAATGTCTTGGCGCCGGCGGACGTGTCGAAGAATTCGGTCAGGAGCGGCGTGAGATCGCCGAAGGTGGTCGTGCCGAACAGCAGCCGCTGCGCGGGACGCTGCCGGACGAATGAGATCGCCGTCTTGATGCCGGCTTTATGCCATCGCTGCAGCGCGCGCGGCACGTCCGGGAAGACGACACCCTTCAGCGCGCCGGCACGATAGCCGCGCTGCCACACCAGGCCCTGCAGCGCCTTCAACCCCGGCGACTTGCGATCGCGATCCATCAGCCACTCGACGTATTTCGCCAGCGACTCCATCGACTCGTCCGGCCGCGGCAGCTTCGGCGCGGCCGCCGCGTCGCGCGGCCATTCCTGCTTGAGCAGCGTGATCGCGGCGGGATCGGGAATGTCGTTCAGGTGCTCGCGCAGGTGCGCACGCGTGCGGAAACAGCACGTCGTACTGAAGGCGATGGGGGTGGTCGTGCCCTCGATATCGAGAAGGATCGCTCGTGTGTCGTCAGCCAACAGATGGTGCGAAGTGACGGGGCCGAAGCAGACCGGTTGGAATCCGCGATCGACGCCGCTGTGCGTGTAGTGCGGGGTCCAGCCCGACGTGTCCTGGAACAGGCGAATCGCGCGGATGCGTCGATCGGCGCACAGATCGAACCAGTGATGCGTGCCCGCGCGGCACGCGAATCAGGTCGCCGGCTTCGACCTCGATCGCGAAGACCGGACCGTCTGGCGGATGGATGTGAAACAGGCCGCGGCCTTCGACGATGAAGCGGACTTCGTCCTCGTCGTGCCAGTGCTCGCTGTTGAACTTGCGCGAGCATGCCGTCGAGACCCGGCGTCGCCGGGTTGACGTCGATGACGTCGGCGGTCACGTAGCCGCCGCGCCGCCTTCAGCGCGTCGATCTTCTCCGCGTACGCGGCGAGCACGTCGGCCGCCGGCGCGGTCGCGGCCACCGGCCGATCGGACGTCCAGCGCTCGTAGGCGATGCCGCGATCGGCGAGATATGCCGCGATCGCCGCCGGATCCGACAGCGCGCGATCTTCGGCAGGAATCTTCACGTAGCGCCATGGCGCGCCTCCTATCGCCGCCGATCGGCCGACCGCCTCGAGGAGGAACTCGACGATCTCGACGTGGCGTTCGGCGTCGGCGAGTGTCTCGCCCCACGTGTAGAGCCCGTGGCGCCGCAGCAGAAACGCGTGCGCCTCCGGATGCTCGCCGAGCGTCTCGACGACGCGGCGCGCGAGGGCGCGTCATGTCCTGATCGTTGTCGAGAATCGGAATCCACTCGCGGTGTTCGTGCGTCCGCACGCCAGCGAAGCCCTTTCAGCATCTCGTAGCCTTCAATCGCCACACCGCCGGCGGCAGCGCCCGCATCGGACACGAGCGTGCTCCACACCGAATGCGTGTGCAGAACCGCGTCCGCGTGGCGGCGTCGCGCAATCGCGATGTGCAGCAGCGCTTCGGCCGACGGCGTGCCCGGCGTGTCGCAGACGCTGCGCCCCTGATCGTTGCAGTGCAGGATGTGTGACGGCCGCAGATCGCCTTTCGCGACGGCGCTCGCCGTGATGGCGAGCTCGAACGGATCGCGCGAGAGGACGGCGCTGAAGTTGCCGCTCGTCCCGAGCGCCCATCCGCGCGCGTAGAAGCGGCGGCCGACTTCGCAGAGTGTCGTGACGGCGTCGGCGGTGGGAATCTGGGTTGGAATCATGGCCGTTGATAGACGATTTTGCCACCAACCATGGTCATCGCGACCCTCATCTGTTCGATGTTTTTCGCCGGGCAAGTCAGGATATCTTCCGGAAGGACCACGAGATCGGCGAGTTTCCCCGGCTCGATCGAGCCCTTCACGCGTTCCTCGAACGTCAGATACGCGTTGTTGATGGTTTCGATACGCAGAGCTTCGCGTGCGTGTGATTCTCTGCTCCGCGCCGAGCACGCCGCCGCTGATGGTGTCGCGCGTGACGAAGTGATAGATGACCCACAGCGGCGGATACGGCACCACGGCCGAGTCGGTTCCGCCGGCCACGACGAACCCTCGATCCAGATATGCGCGCACCGGCGTCGTCAGGCGGCGCGCTTCGCGCCCCAATAGCTCACCAGGCTCGGCCCGGCGAGATACAGATGGTCCTGCGCGGAAATCACCAGGTCGAGCGCCTTCATCCGCGGAAACTGGTCCGCCTGCGGAATGAAGCCGTGCTCGATCGTCCACCGCTTCCCGGCAATGGATCGGTCGGCGTTCGCCGCTTCGTGCGCGGCGAGGACTTCGTCGATCGCCGCGTCGCCGACCGCGTGCGTCGCGACCCGCCAGCCGAGACGATTCAATTCCCTGACAACGTCGGTGTGCGCGGCCTGCTTCATCGTGTTGACGCCGCGAAACGTCCCGTGCTCGCCCCACGGCTCGTCGTGCGGCTCGCGCATCCAGCCGCCTTCGAAGCCGCCGTCGACGCCGAGCTTCATGCCGCCGATGCGGACCCACTCGTCGCCCTCGTCAGGCATGACGTCCCGACGCGGCGATGGCGCTGCGCATCGTCTCCGCACTGTCCGCGCCAAGACGCAGCAGTTGACTGACCCGCATCGTCAGGATGCCGCGCCGCGCCATCTCCTGCAGCAGGCGGTGCTGTTCGACCGACGCGCCGGGATAGCGGATGCTCGTCAGTCCTGCCGCGTTCAGCTTTCGATGCTGCTCCTGCAGCGCTTCCATCGTCAGCTTCGGACCCGGCGGCAGCTGCACCAGCGCCTTCAGCGCGATCGACGAGCTCGCCGTTCAATTCACCCTGCGCGTCGCGCGTAATCCGCCCGCCTGACTGCTCGGGCGTCTCTTTCGTGATGTTCCATTTCTTCAGCGCCGCCGAGTTGAGGATGTACTCGTGGCCGCCGCGGACGAGGACGACGGGATTGTCCGGCGAGACCGCATCGAGATCCTTGCGATACGGCAGGCGATGTTCCGTGAGCTGCGCTTCGTGCCAGTCGCTGTTGCTGACGATGACGTCGCCGGCACGGCTCGCCTTGACGCGCGCGGCGACGGCCGCGAGCACGTCGGCGATCGATCGCGCACGCGACAGATCGACGCCGGGTCCGCCGCCGGCATCGTGAAGATGCCCGTCGGCGAGCCCGGGAATCACGGTCTGGCCGTGCAGATCGATCGTCGTCGTCCCGGACCGGCGAGCTTCCTGATCGCGGCATCCGCGCCGACCGCGGTGAAGCGTCCGCCGGTAATCGCGATCGCCTGTGCGATCGAAAACGATCGATCGACCGTGACGACGTGCGCGTTGACGAGAATCGTATCGGCGGGCCGCTGCGGCGCCTGAGCCGCCACACCAATCGCCAAGCAAGCCAACGTCCACAGGTGCGGCCTTTCAGGGCCGCTGGTCCAACCTGAAAGGCCCGCCCCGACTGATTCTCATTTCGTCGCCGTCACCGCCGCCGCCCGCATCGGCGTCGTCAACGTCCCGATGCCTTCGATCTCGATCGTCACCACGTCGCCGGGCTTGAGATATTCCGGCGGCTTGCGCGCCGTGCCGACGCCGTCGGGCGTGCCGCTCGAAATCACGTCGCCGGGATAGAGCGTGAGAATCGACGACAGAATAGCGCACCAGGTGCGCTTCGTCCCAGATCAGATCCTTGCTGTTGCCGTCCTGCTTGGTCACGCCGTTCACTTTCGTGACGATGCGCAGGTGCGTCGGGTACGCGGCGAACTCCTTCGGCACGATGAACGGGCCGAACGGCGCGCCGCGGTCGCGGCTCTTGCCCGCGAACCAATTCGGTCCCTGGAACTGCGTGCTGGTCTGACGCCCGGTGCCGCCGCGATCGCTGACGTCGAACATGATGCTGTAGCCGAACACGTAGTCGTGCGCCTTCGCCTCGGTCACGTTCAGCGCCGTCTTGCCGATGATGATCGCGAGCTCGCCCTCCCAGTCGATGTTGCGGCCGGGCGGGATGAAGAACGGTTCGTTCGGATCGATGATGCAGGAGCGCGGGCTCTTGGCGAACATCACCGGATCGACCTTGTCGGGATCGATCTCGTTCGCGGCGGCGCCGGGAGCGCCGCGGCCGAACATCTCGTTGGCGTGAGAGCGATAGTTCGCCGCCGCGGCGAGCAGGTTAGCTGGATATTTGATTGGCGCCTTGATCGACACCTTCTGCACGTCGAACGCGAACGGCACGCCGTCGGTCTTCACGTCCTTGAAGTAGTTGGCGATGCTGGTAGAGCCGCGACGACACGCGGCTGTAGGTTTCGATCAGCTCACGCATGTCACCCGGCATCGCGACGACCGGCAGGTTCGCTTTCTTCGCGACCTCGGCGTTCGCGCCGGCGATGTCGAGGATGCGCGTGTCGAGGACGAGGCCGACGCGCGTCTTTCCTCCTGCCTCGAACGTCGCAAGCTTGAACGGCGTCTCGGGCTTGCTCGAAATCGGCGTCGCGGCGGCGGCCGCGGCGCGCCACGCTGTGGAGTTCCGCGCGCGCGCTGCTGCTGCGCCTGCAGCGGCGCCACTATCGCGATCGTCAGAAGAAGAAGGATCACTCGACGCATAGGCCACTCTCTTGTGGCGGGCTCGAGGCCCGCGAGACGGCGGCCCCGCCGGCCGTCGCCAAGGCCATGGCGGGTCCGCCGGAGCTTCAGCGAAGGCGGAACAGGTCCGCCCGACGACGGCAAGCGCTGATGCGTATGATACCGCTCCCCCGTTTGGGTGATTCGCGCGTTTCGCCACTCTGTCACCATCGCCGCATGACCAACGACCAACGACCACCGACCAACGACCAAGCGCTGCTGTCCACCTTCTCCAATCAACTCGCCGACGCGGTCGCGGCCGCATCGCCGTCTGTCGTCCAGGTGCAGGGCCGCCGGCGTCCTGCGAGCGGACTCGTGTACGCTGACGGCGTGGTGCTGACCACGGTGCGCGCGCTCCGGACGCGAAGACGGCCTTCACGTGCGCCGCGACGACGGCCAGACGCTCGACGCGCAACTCGCCGGCTGGGATCCGACGACGAGCCTCGCCGTCTTGCGCGTCGCTGGCCTCGGTGTCGGCGCGATTGCCCCGTCAACTGTGACGGCGCGAGTCGGCCACCTCGCCCTCGCCGTCGCCCGGTCGTGGAGCAACGCCGTCACGGCCAGCGCGGGGATCGTGTCCGTGATCGGCGGACCGCTGCCGACCGGACGACGCCGCGCGATCGACCAGGTGATCCGGACCAGCGCACCGATGCACGACGGGTTCGCCGGCGGTGCGTTTCTCGACGCCGGCGGCGGTCTGATCGGCATCGCGACCGCGGCGGCCATCCGCGGCCTCGGCGTCGTCATCCCGGCGTCGATCGCGTGGAAGACCGCGGCGACGATTCTCGAGCACGGTCAACTCAAGCGCGGCTATCTCGGCATCGCCGGACAGCCGGTCCGGCTGCCGGAGGGTCAACAGGGCTCTGGAGGCAATATCGGCCGCGAGGAGGCGCTGCTCGTCGTCGGCGTCACACCTGGGAGCCCCGCCGCGGCGGCCGGCATCCTCGTCGGCGACGTCCTGCTCGGAGTTCGACGGCCAGCCGGTCGAGTCGCCGGAGGATCTGCTCGATCTGCTCGTCGGCGATCGCGTCGGCCGCCAGGTCTCGCTGCGCGCGCTGCGCGGCGGCGTCGTCACCGAGTTGAAGGTCACCGTGGGCGAACGTCCGGCACACTGATGCGCGTCGTTCTCGTCGGCTCGCCGTCCGATCGCGCGCGTCTGCGCGCTGGGCTCAACGGATCGATCGACGTCGTGGCGGAGTTCGCGTCGCTCGCTGCCGCCGAACGCGCTGACGTCGACGCCGATGCCGTGATGATCGCCGAGCGCCGGGAGCGATCGTCATCGTCTTCGTCCCAGGGGGTCCTCCGGCGCGCGACGAACTCGACGACGACGACGTGCGATTCGAGGAGCCGCTGACGCCGCGCGAGATCCAGGTGCTCGAGCTCCTCGCCGAAGGCCTGCCGAACAAGGCGATCGCCGATCGCCTGCACATCAGCGATCAGACCGTGAAGTTCCACGTGTCGTCGATTGCGGAAAGCTCGGCGCCGCGAATCGCACCGACGCCGTGCGCCGCGCTGTGCGGCGCGGGTTGATCACGTTGTGAAATTGCAATTTCAACGCTTCTCCCCGGCACGATCGTCAACTGCCGGCGCTGGCCGCGGCGCAGGACGGTGAGCGCCGACGGCACGGCGATCCGCTCCTCGGTGAGCCGCCGATGGAGATCGTCGATGCCGGTGACCGGCTCGCCGGCGAACGCCAGGATGATGTCGCCGTTGCGCAGGCCCGCCGTTGTCGCCGGACTGTTTGGCTCGACCGACATCACCGCGACGCCTGACGACACCGCCAGCTGATTCGCGCGCGCCAGCGCGCGCGGCATCGGCACGTTCTGGCCGGCGACGCCGATGTAGCTCCGGCGGATGCGGCCGTCCTTGAGCAGCCGCGACACGACGAAGCGCGCCGTGTTGCTGGCGATCGCGAAGCACAGTCCCTGCGCCGGCAGAATCGTCGCCGTGTTGATGCCGATGACGTCGCCGCGCGTCGTCACCAGCGGCCCGCCGGAGTTGCCGGGATTGAGCGCCGCGTCGGTCTGGATGATGTCGTCCATCAGCCGGCCGGACTGCGATCGGAGCGACCGTCCGAGGCGCGCTGACGACGCCGGCGGTGACGGTGTGGTGGAATCCGTACGGGTTGCCGATCGCGATCGCGATCTGGCCGACGCGAACGGCGCGCGAATCGCCGAGGCTCGCCCACGGCAGCGATGCGCCGGCGGGAAACGTCGCCCGAACGACCGCGAGGTCGGTGTCGGGATCGCTGCCGACGACATCGGTGCGAAACGATCGGCCATCGGCCAGCGTCATCGTGAGGCGCGGCGCACGATGGACGACGTGGCTGTTCGTGAGGACGAGGCCGTCAGGGGTGAAGACGACGCCGGACCCGCCGCCGCCCTCGGCGTCGATCTTCACGACCGCCGGCCCGACCGCGTCGACCGCCTGAATCACCGCGCGCGAATAGGCGTCGAGCAGGTCGTCATCGTTCGGGTCGTTCGGGTCGTTCGGAAGTGGTTGAGGATCACAGATCGATGGTAGACCCGCGCCGCGACGTCGTGACTACCCAAACGGGGAGGAGGGCATTTCAGATTTCAGAGTTCAGATCAGGATTGCAGATTGCAGATTGCAGATTGCGCGATTCGACAAATCAATCAGCAATCCGCAATCAACTCTGAAATCTGAAATCTGAAATCTGCAATGTTCACCGGATCCACGCCATCCCATCAGGTCCCGTTCCCGTGGAGATCTTGCTCACGACCTGCCACGTCTTCAGATCGACGACGGCGACATGGTTGTCGCCGTTGACGGCGACGTAGGCGCGCGCCGCCGGCTGGCGGAATCAGGATCCCTTCCGGCATCTTGCCGAGCGGCAGCCGCTTGACTTCCTTGCGCGTCGCCGTGTCGAGGACGATCACGGCGCCGGCTTCGAGGTCCGAGACGAGGGCGAACTTGCCGTCGGGCGTCAGGTGAATGCGATTCGATCGCTTGGTGCCGAGATCGATCGTCTGCGTCACCTTCTTCGAGGCGACGTCGATCACCGACACGCCGCCGTCGGCCGAGTGCGCGCTCCAGACGGTCTTGCCGTCCGGCGACAGCTCGATCCCCTCGGGCCCCTTGCCGACGTTGATGATCGTCTGCGTCCATTTGCCGTCGGCGCCCTGCTGAATCGCCGACACGCTGTTCGAGCTGATGTTCGACGTGAAGATCGTGCGCGCGTCCTTGGTCGGCAGCACCATGTGCGTGCCGTTCTGCCCCGTTTCGAACTCCCAGTCGATCTTGTCGGTCGCCGGATCGTAGCGCGCGATCTTCTTGCTCGCCTCGGCCGTGAAATACAGCTTGCCGCCGGCGAACGCGAGACCGTGCGGCCGGCTGAGCGGCGAGACGTCGATGCGCCCGCAGTTCCTTCCTGCGCCGCGATGTCGATCATCGAGATCGTATGGCCGGCGCGCGGGGCCGGTGCCGTAGTTGCTCGCGAACGCCCATTTCCCGTCCGGCGACGCGACCAGCTCGTGCGGTCCTTCTCCCACCGGAACCGTTCCGAGAATTTTCCGGCCGTCGGATCGACGATGACGAAGGTCGCGTCCTCCTTGTTGAGGACGAGCAGCCGCGGCGATTGCGCGACGAGCAGCTTCGCGGTGATGAGGACGAGCGCGACGCGAGCACAGAGATTCGTTTCATAAGGAGTCCAGTATAGCGGTGGCGTCGGACCGCGACGGCGGGCCTGAAAGGGCCGCCCCACGAGCGTCAGCCCCGAATCACTCGCAGGATGTCCGGGCATGTCGACGGATCGACGTGCGCATCGATGAGGCTCGGCCCGTGATGGTCGAGCGCGCGCCGCAGCGCCTGCTCGAGCTCGCCTTCGGTCGTAGCGACGTGCCCGGGCATGCCAAATCCCTCGGCGATCCGTGTCCACGCGACATCGCCGAGCGCGACAGTCGGCCGGCGCCAGCTGCCGCTGGCGCTGCTTCACGTCGATCAAACTGAGCGATCGATCGTTGAACACGATGGTGATGACGGGCAACCTTTCGCGGACGGCCGTCAGCAGTTCGCCCGCGCACATCAACAGCCCGCCGTCGCCGGTCAGCGCAAGATTGGCGCTGCGCGCGCCAACAGCGCCGCCCCTGGCACGTGGCGTCCGGCTTCAGCCGGACTCCGCTCAATAACGCCGCGCCGATCGCCGCCGGCAGCGCGAACCCCATCGTCGACAACCCGTTCGAGATCAACATCTGGTTCGGCTCGCGCGTTCCACAGCATCGTCGCCGGCAGCATGTGCGCGCCAGCGTCGACGGTGACGCGCGCGCGGCTCAGGCGGCGCGCGCCGCGATTTGCACCACACGATGCGCGGACAGACTCGAAGACCGCGGGGACACTGCCGTGCGCTGCGCGGCGACCGTGCGGCCGATCGCATCGAGATCCCACGCCGGATTGCGGCAGCCCACCGTCGACTTGCGCCAGCGCCGCTGGGACGTCGCCGACCAGCTGCGAAACGAACGGCACGTGACGCGCGTCGACCGGCCACGGCCCGCAATGACGACGATCGGCGCTTTCGGCGTCCACGGCCGCGGCAGCAACTCGACCGGATCGAAGCCGACGCCGATCAGCAGGTCGGCTTCATCCGCAATCTGCCGCTCGGATGGTGCCGTTGGTGAAGATGCCGGCGAAATGAGGGTCGTCGTCGGGCACGACGCCTTTCGCGTGGTAGGTGACCATCGCCGGCAGCGCGCGGCGCTCGCAGAAGCGATCGAATCGCCGCGGCGTCGGCCGGGCGGCGCGCCCCGACGCCGACGAGGAGCAGCGGGCTTGCGCGCGCGGGCGATCGCGGCGTGCGCGGCATCCCACGGTCCCACGATCAACTCCCGCGAGGTGTCTGGCACGTCTGACACCGGATGCCGGGCGGTGCCTGATACGTCCGACATCACCACTACGTCGGGTGGGCATTCGAGATGGACCGGTCCGGGCGGCGGCGCCATCGCGCGCGCGATCGCCTCGTCGATGACCGCGCCCGCGTTGTCCGCGGAGAGTGTCGTCGCCCACTTCGTCACCGGCGCGAGGAGCGCGTGATGATCGACACGCTGGTGCGCGAAGATCCCGCCGCCGACCGCGGCGTAACTGTCGGTGAGGACGATGAGCGCGGCGCGATCGAGCCGCGCACAGGCGACGCCGTTGACGACCGACGCGACACCCGGACCGATCGTCGTCAGGCACACGCCGGGCCGTCCGGTGATCTTCCGCCTGCGCGATCGCGGCGATCGCGCCGGCCGCTTCGGTCGCCGTCAACACGAACGGCAGGCCGGCGCGGCCCGCCGCATCGATGACGTCGAGATTGCTGCCGCCGCCGGGGACGCCGAACAGTGCGGCGCTGCCGGCCTCGCGAAGCCGCGTGACGATCAGATCCGGCGACTGACGGCACTAGTGGTGGTCTCCTCCGGACTTGCTACCGGGCCGCCCAGTTGTCGCGGCCCGAAAATCGCGGTCGCAGGCTCGTTGTAACCAGTACTGCTTCAGTGCATACACACCGCTAGAATGCGTCTCGCATCCCCGGACAGGCACGAAACCACGAAACCGCGAAACTACGAAAGGGAAGTTTCGTGTGTGTGTTGAACCGGCATTTGTGAGATGACGACGCTTTGTCAGATCCGCAGCGGTAGATGGCGGCGGAGCTGAATGATGTAATCCAACTGCTTCGGATGTGCGGCGAGAAGTACGAGCGCAGTAAAGATCTCGCAGACGAGCGCGCGTACTACCGGAAACGTCAGCGGCTCGCCGCGGGTGTGCGGGCGTTCTCGCTGAAGAAACGTGTACGCGACCGCCGTCAGCGCGACATGTCGATTCCAGCCTGGATAGCGTCCGGTCCCTCGAAATGGTCGAGGCCGAGTTCGTCGCTATGAGCGTGCTGCGTACTGTGTTGCTCGATCGCCCAGCGCTGATGCGCGACCCACACGAGGCGCTTCAGAGCGCGGTCGTGGCCGGCAGATGAATGAAGAAATACTTGGCGACGGTGGCGCTGCCGACTCGGGCGCTGCAGCAGCAGCCAGCACTTCCGGGCGCCAGATGTCCTTCCGCCAGTCGTGAGCCGGCGTCACCCGCAGCGCGGCAAACTCGGCGCGCCAGCGCGTGGGTTGGTGCTCGTTCTGCCACGTGACGCGCCAGCCCTGGCGCCGGCAGCGTCGTCGCCAGCGTGCGGACGCGCGATCGGGCGGCGCGGCGCTCGAGCAGGCGAAACCGCGTCGGCGGCCGGCCGCGACGCGGCGGCCGTCGGGCGCCGCCACAGCGCGGCGTGCCGACGAAGACCGTCAGATGCGACGAAATGCCGACGGCATAGGCGAGATTCAGCCGATGCAACGCTTCGCGAAACACCGTGACGTCGCCGTACGCGGCGTCGGCGAGCACCGCGGTGCACGGTCAATCCCGCGGCACGCGCGCGGCGCACCAACGGTCAACGCCAGGCGCCACTTTTCCTGAAAGCGGATCGTCGGTGGCACCGGACGCGCGCGCGCACCGGGCGCGGATCGCGGGTCCACTCCTTCGGCAGATACAGCGTCGGCGCCGAGCATCCAGGCGCGCGCCCTTAGCCCACAACAGCGCCGTCGTGGCCACTTGGCAATTGGCGAGTCTTGCCCAAGCGCGCCGCAATATTGCCGCGCCACGCCGACCGAATGCTTGCCCTGTTTCGGAAAGCTCGTGTCGTCGATCACGAGCATCCCTTCGCGCACCGGCACGCAACTCCAGCAACCGCCGCCACACCGGCTCGCCAGTCCCACGGTCGCGTCTCTAGTGGAGCGTATCAACAGAAGGTAAAGGGTCGATCATCAAGCCTTGAACCGCGATCTCCGGATCCGTTCCAACGGAACGGTCCGCTTTACATTTCCGAAAGGACACACCACTAGTGCCGCAATCTTACCAATCCGCAAATGGCCTGCACCGGCCCATGCCGTTCCCACTACGATGCCTGTCCATGATGACTTTCGGCCGCTCGATGCGCGAACACTGGATGCTCGATCCGGAGCACACCTACCTGAATCACGGCACGGTCGGCGCGACGCCGCGCCGCGTGCTGCAGAAGCAGCAGGCGCTGCGCGACGAGATGGAACGGCATCCGTCGCGGTTCATGCTGCGCGAACTGAACGGCTCGCATCCGGCGCCGTGGCGCAAAGCGTGCTGCGGCTGCGCGAGGCCAGCGACGAGGTGGCGGCATTCGTCGGTGCGCGGCCGGACGATCTGGTGTTCGTCCCGAACGTCACGACCGGCATGAACGCGGTGCTGCAGATCGTTCCGGCTCGAACCGTCCGCATGAAGTCGTGATCACCGACCTCGCCTACGGCGCGATCAAGTTGACCGCCGCCGCGGTGTGCGAGCGCAGCGGCGCGACGCTGCGCACCGTGCTCCATCGACTACCTCGATCCGCGCGGCCGGCGCCATCGTCGATGCTGATCGCCGGCGCGATCACGCCGCGAGACGAAGCTCGTCGTCATCGATCACATCACCGCGCAGACTGCGCTCGTGATGCCGGTGGCCGCGATTGCTGCGGCCTGTCACGCTCGCGGCGTGCCGGTGCTCGTCGACGGCGCGCACGCGCCCGGGGCGCTGTCGTTTGACATCGCGTCGCTCGGCGTCGACTGGTATGCCGCCAACCTGCACAAGTGGGCGCACGCGCCGCGCGGCTGCGGCATCCTGTGGGCGGCGCCGATCGCCAGTCCGATCTGCACTTCCCGGTCGTGTCGTGGGGACACAACCGCGGCTTCCGCGAGGAGTTCGAACACACCGCCACAACGGATCCGACGAGCTATCTCGCCGCGCCCGAGGGTATCGCGGTGCTGCGCGAATGGGACTTCGAGGCGTGCCTGACGCTACATGCACAACCTCGCGCGGGAAGCCGCCGCCCTGCTCGCCGATAGCTGGCGGAACGACACTTCGAGATCGCCGCGCGAGATGATTCGGCGCGATGGTCACCGTGCCGCTGCCCGAACGCGCCGGTTCGACCGAAGACGGAAGCGGAGCGGCTGCGTGGCTGGCGCTCCGGCCGAGGATCGCATCGAGGTGCCAGCTGCACGCATGGCGCGGACGCCTCTGGACGCGCGTCGTCGGCGCAGATCTACAACGATCGATGCGGACATCGAGCGCCTCGCCGAAGCGGTCGCTCGCCGAACCGTCGTGCTCGGCCGCGGCTTCAGTATGATGACCGCGTGCCGGCGACCACCGAACTGCATCAGGACCTGCGACACGCGGTCCGCGATCTTGCAAGGCCTTTCCCGACAGCTACTGGCGCGAGCTCGACGCGCGGCGCGCCTATCCCGACGCCTTCGTCAAGGCGCTGACCGACGCCGGCTATCTGCGCCGGCGCTGATCCCCGAGGATATCGGCGGCTCCGGCCTCGGCGTCGAGCGAAGCGTCGGTCATCCTCGAGGAAATCAACCGCAGCGGCGGTAACGCCGGCGCGTGCCACGCGCAGATGTGACACGATGGGCACGCTGCTGCGCCACGGCTCGGCGGCGCAGAAACGGGCGTTCCTGCCGAAGATCGCCACCGGCGAGCTGCGCTTGCAGGCGTTCGGCGTCACCGAGCCGACGACCGGATCGGACACGACGCAGCTCAAGACGACGGCCGACGCGGCAAGGCGATCGCTACGTCGTCCGCGGCCAGAAGGTCTGGATCTCGCGCGCGGAGCACTCCGACCTGCTGCTGCTCGTCGTCGCGCACGACGCCGATCGATCAGGTGAAGAAGCGGACCGACGGGCTGTCGGTCCTGCTCGTCGATCTGCGCGACCGCGGTCGGCCACGGCCTGACCATCCGGCCGATCCGCACGATGATGAATCACGCCACGACGGAGCTGTTCTTCGACGATCTCGAGGTGCCGGCGGACGGCGCTGGTCGGCGAGGAGGGCAAGGGCTTCCGCTATCTGATCGACGGGCTGAACGCCGAGCGGATTCTGATCGCCGCCGAGTGCGTCGGCGACGGCCGCTGGTTCATCGAGCGCGCGACGAAGCTACGCGAACGAGCGCGTCGTGTTCAACCGCCCGATCGGGCAGAACCAGGGCGTGCAGTTTCCGATCGCGCGCGCGCACGTCAACGTCGAGGCGGCCGATCTGATGCGCATTCGCGCGGCGGCGCTGTTCGATCGCGGCGAGGCGTGCGGCGCCGAAGCCAACATGGCGAAGCTGCTCGCGGCCGATGCGTCGTGGGAAGCCGCCAACGTCGCGGTCCAGACGCACGGCGGATTCGGGTTCGCCGAGGACTACGACATCGAGCGCAAGTTCCGGGAGACGCGGCTTACCAGGTCGCGCCGATCTCGACGAACCTGATCCTCGCCTACGTCGCCGAACACGTCCTTCGGCCTGCCGCGGTCATACTGACGGCAGCCCTGAAGGGCTGCGCTACCGAGCGTCGGCGTCCGGCAGCTGGAGAAATCGCACAGTCGTAGGCGGCCGTTTCAGGCCGCCGATGCGCTGGACCAAATGCATCCTCTCGAAAACATCACCGGTCGTCTCGCTCGGAGCAGGCGGTCGCGGCGCCGTTCGCGACGCGGCAGCTCGCCGATCTCGGGCGCGCGTGATCAAGATCGAGCGTCCCGACGGCGGCGACTTCGCGCGCGGCTACGACACGCACCGTCAGGGACTCTCGAGCTACTTCGTCTGGCTGAATCGATCGAAGGAGTCGCTGACGCTCGACGTCAAAACGCCGGGCGGCGCGGACGCTCGCGCGCCTGCTCGAGCGCGCCGACGTATTCGTGCAGAACCTCGCGCCGGGCGCGGCCGATCGTCCCGGCACGGCGCCTCGCCGATTTGTGCGCCCGCCATTCGCGCTCGATCGTCTGCACGGTGTCCGGTTACGGATCGACAGGGCCGTACGCCGCGAAGAAGGCCTACGACCTGCTCGTCGCAGAGCGAGGTCGGATTGATTTCAATCACCGGCACCGCCGAACATCCGGTCAAAGTTGGAATTTCGGTCGCCGACATCGCCGCGGGATGTACGCCTACTCGGGTATCCTGACCGCGCTGCTGATGCGCACGACCACCGGCCGCGGCGTCGCCATCGACGTCTCGCTTTCGATGCGCTCGGCGAGTGGATGCAGCACGCCGCGCACTACACCGGCTACGGCGGATCGCCGCCGCCGCGAAGCGGCGCCGATCACGCGTCGATCGCGCCGTACGGACCGCTTCGCGCGGCCGACGGCGACGAGGTGTATCTCGGGATCCAGAACGCGCGCGAGTGGACCACGCTGTGCGCCGACGTCCTGCGACGCCCGGAGCTGGCCGACGATGAGCGGTTCGCGACCAACCCGGCGCGGGTCAGGAATCGCGAGGCGCCCTGCGCCAGGCGATCGAGTCGGCGCTTCGCAGGGCTCTCCGCCGAGCAGATCGTCGATCGGCCTCGAAACGGCGCGCATCGCCTGCGCGCGCATGAACTCGGTCGACGAGTATCTCGCGCATCCACAGCTCGGCGGGCCGCAGGCGCGACATCGGATCGCCGGTCGGGACCAGTGCGACCGCGGTGCTGCCGCCGGTCCGCATCAGCGGCGTCGAGCCGCTGATGGGCGACGTGCCGGCGCTCGGCCAGCACACCGGACGCGATTCTCGGTGAGCTCGGCATCGATCGGCGACACGATCGCGCGGTGGCGCGCGGAAGGAGTCGTCTGAATGGCGGTGAAGGAAGGTTGGACGGGACGCGTCTTCGAGGACTTCACGGTCGGCGACGCTCTACGAGCATCCGCTGGGCCGCACGCTGCTCGCCGCCGGACAACGTCTGGTTCTCGTGCCTGACGATGAACACGAACCCGATTCACGTGGATGCGGATACGCGAGTCGGACGGAATTCGGCAAGCCGCTCATGAACTCATGCTTCACGCTGGCGCTGGTCACCGGCCAGTCGGTGATCGATCTGACGCAGAACGCGGTCGCCAATCTCGGCTGGGACGAAGTCCGACTGCCGCATCCGGCGTTCGAGGGCGACACGATCTACGCGCGCAGCGAGGTGCTCGAAACGCGCGAATCGAAGTCACGGCCGAACGCCGGCATCGTGCGCGTGAAGACGATCGGCGTGAACCAGCACGGCACGACGGTCATCGAGTTCAAGCGCACGTTCATGGTCTGGAAGCGCGGTCACGTGCCCAAACATTACAAGCCTGACAAGTAACACTACATGCCTGACTTCAGCCAGGCTCTTCACATTTGGTTACTTCGCGCAGCTGAAGTTCGCGGCGTCGTCGATGCTGCCGGAGCCTTGTACTTGGCGACCTCCGGATACGGACAGAGCGGGCGCGTGCGCACCGCTTTGCCGTCCACGAGTCGCGACGCGGCGATCGATTTCGGCGCGACGCCCTTCTCCACCCACTCGACCACCGCCGTCAACGCGTCGAACGTGCTGGTACCGACGCCGCCGCCGCAGTGGAACATGCCGGGCACCATGAACAGCCGATAGAAGTCGGTCGTCGACGGCCCCGCCGTTTTCATCACGCTCTCGTAGTAGTTCACGCCCATCATCGGGTTGAGCGCCGGATCAGCCCAGCCGAAGTAGCCGACGATCTTGCCGCCGCGCGCCTTGAAGCGCGACAGATCGGGATCGGTCGCGTCGAGCACGCGTGCGCGCCCACTGGATCTTGTCGAGATCGGCGTCGACGTTGAACGTCAGCCAGTCGTACGACGGATTCGGTTTGCCGAACGCCATGTACTTGAAGAACGTCTCGCCGAAGTTGATCTGGATCGGCTTCATGTTCGCCGGGCCAACGAACCACGGCGTCCACCCGCTCGCGGCGATCCCGCCCGGTCCGGGCACCGCGATTTCCGCGCCGACCGGCCATCCCGGGAACAGTTCCGCGCCGTTCCGCTTCACGCCGCCGTAAATCGTGTCGAGCGTTTTCACCTGCGCCGCGGTGAAGCACGATAGCCCATCCGCATCGCTGGCACAGCGCGGCAGATCGGCGGACGGCGTGAACGCGCAGCGCCGCGGATCGTCGATCAGACCGTCGGCGACGCCATCGACCGCATCACATTTCTTGCAGACTCGCGTCCGCGATGATCTTCAACTTCTCCGGCGCAATCGGCGCCGCCTGAGCGCACGCTGATTGACCGCGTAGTCGATCATCGTCCCCGAGAAGTTCAGCACCGGCGCGCCGGCGACGATGCCGTCGAAGTCATCCGGAAAGCGCTGCGCGGGAGATGAGCGCCTGGCGTCCGCCCGTCGAACAGCCAGTCGAGGTGCAGGAGTGGCGCAGCGCGCCGTCGTAGCATCGACTGCAGGATTTTCTTCGCCGTCAACACCGTGACGTGCATGCCGCGATATGCGTAGTCGAGAAACTTCTGCGAGTTGAGCGGCAAAAGTGCCGAGCGTGTTCGGACGCGGCGTCGTGGCCGGTATTCATCTGCGCGACCGCGAATCCGCGCGTGAGCGCGCGGCGCGCCGAGGCAACGCGGCCGGGCGCATCGAGCGCTTCGCCCGCGTAACCGCCGTTGCCGAAGACGTGAGAGCCGGCCGTTCCAGATCGCCGGGCAGGCTGACCTCGAAACGAATCTCGTCGGCTGGATCTGGCCGGTCACGCGGCAGTATTCGGGCGCGTCACTCGACGCCAGCGATCGGTCGTTGCCGTGACGATGGAAAACTCGTAGCCGGTCATGCTCGGACGAGCGTCGCGCACGCGGCGCGCGGCTTCAGTTTCATGGCCTCGGCGAGCGCCGAGGCTTTCCAGTCGCGGAACTGGAGTTGTTCCATGCCCCGAGCGGCGCACCGCTCAGCACGACCGCCGGACGCGATTACTACGCCGGCCGCGCGCCGCCATCTCATCGCCATAGAGTCTCCGTCATCGTTCTCACGTCGGGACACGACTCGATCGCGCGGATCTGCGCGAGCGCGTGCTCTGCGCCGCCCGGCGGCAACGCACGACCGGCATACGACAGAAACTTCGCCGCCAGCTCGTCGTCGCCGGCCGGCCGCTCGGGATAGCCTGCGCGCGCCGTTGGCCGCGGCGGTCAGCACGCGGCCGTCGTTCAACCGGACGGTGATGCGCGCCTGCGTCAACGGCGGCGCCTTTTCGTCGAGCGTCGAGTCGACGCACATGCCTTCACGCGCGCGACTGCGTCGCCAGGATCTCGCGATCCTGAATCCGGCCATCGTCGAACGTGCCGATGCCGACGCGGCCGTCGACAATCGCCGCCGCCGCCGCGCAGAACGGCATGCTGAACTTCGCCTGCAGGCCGTCGGCGGGACGATTGTGGATCAGCACCGTCGGCGTCACGGCGTCGACGCCGACCTCGACGGCGCCGGACGTCGCCGGCAGCGAACCCTTCGCGCCGCTTCAAATCGAGCAGCGTATCGAGTGTCGGATGCGTGGCGGCACACGACGGATAGAGCTTGACGGTGATGCCGGTGTCGAGAATCTCCCAGCGCGTCCCGAGATCGTCGAGGAATCGGTCGAGCTCGCGCGGCGCGGACTCGCTGTCCATCGCGGCGAGGAAACCCTGCGATCCACGAATGGCGTTCGGATTCGCGGTCAGGCCGGCGCGCGCCAGCTGCGCGGCGAGGACGCCGTTGCGGGCGGCAAGCGCCGGCGTGCAGCGGCTTCACCATCGACCCGAAGTTGTCCTTCAGGCCGCAGGCGTCCGACGCCGCGATGTCGATCGCGTGGCGTGCCGCCTCGACGTCGAGACCGAGCAGCCGCGACGCCGCGGCAGCGGCGCCGAGCGTCCCGATCGTCGACGTGCAGTGCCATCCTTTCTGATAGTGCCGCGGGTTCATCGCACGACCGAAGCGGCCTTCGATCTCGAAGCCGACGATGTAGGCGTCGAGCAGCGCAGCTGCCGCCGGCGCCCACGAGCTCAGCGGCGGCGAGCGCACACGCGACGAGCGGCGCGCTCGGATGCGCCAGCGACACGAAGCACATGTCGTCGAAATCGTAGCGCATGCGCTGGCTGTGCCGTATGGCGAGCGCCGCGTTGACCACACTCGCCGCGATCGACGTGCCGACGACGCGACACGGTCCCGGGCTTCTTCGGCGACGACGCGTTGCACGCTCGCGCGGCTGGCTCGCACGCGCCGCGCGAGCATGACGCCGAAGGTGTCGAGGACGGCGCGGGCGGCGCCGCGGCGCGCGGCGGCGGGCGGTCGCGCTGGCGACGATGAAATCGTGCATGACGTCGTGCTGCGTGTTCACGCGCGCGTCACCTCGATGGCGTTCAAGGGCGGCTCGAAGAGGCCGAGCATACCGCACGTCCGCCGCGGCGAGAGACATGTCGATTGCGGCCGGACCCGGGCGCGTGCGTGCGGTCCGATATACTGGCGACGTCTTGCTGCCGCACGCGCTCCCGATCGTCGCACACCTGGTCGAAACGGTCGCGACATGTCGATGATCACTGCCGCGCCGGCCGGCGACATCGATCGCCTCGCGGCGGCTGCCGCGCCTCGGTCACGTGCGGATGACGCTGGAGAATCTGCTCATCGCGACGTGGCGCGTGCCGGACGCGGAGCTCCGCCGCCATTTGCCGCGCACGCTCGAACCGGTGATTGAAGATGGCGCGTGCTATGTCAGCGCCGTGGTGTTCCGCAACCGCGCGGTGCGGCTAGCGGTCACCGGATTCTGCGGCTGCGCTCGTCGCAGATGAACGTCCGCGTCATACGTGCGGCGCGCCGGGCAGCGGCGACGGCCGGGAGCGTGTTCTTTCTTGGTCTGCTATCTCTCACGCCCGTGGATGACGCGGATCGTCGTCGTCGCTCTTCGGCATCCCCGTCCAATATCTCTGCCGCTGGAGGTCACGGCGCGCAACGAAGGGGCACGGCATCGAGTGGCACGCCCGGTCGCCGGACGACCGCGTTTCGCTTCACGCGCGCGAAGCCGATGCCGCCGTCGATCCGCACACGCTCGACCTGCTGACAAACCCGCACACCGGTAGCTTCCTGATGGTCGCGGCGTGCTCCGGCGCGTGTCGATCTGGCATCGTCCGCAGGCGGTGCGGACGATGGCGGTGCAGCAGGCAAAGATCGAGTCGCTGCGCCCGTTCAGCATCAGCAGAGCCGCTGCCCGCGTGTACGTGCAGTCGGTCGACTATGAGGTGTATGCTTGCCGCCGACCGCCGTGTCCTGACTGCCGATCGCCGCTCATGAAGCGGTGTTTGAGGAAGACGCAATCGAGCGGCGGCTTCGCGGTCGGCGCCGACTCGGCGACCTTGGCGACGATGACGCAGTGGGCGCGTGCGCGGTCTGCGCGATAGCCGCTCCGCAGCTCTTCTTCGCTGCGGACCGTCGCGGCATCGGCGATACGCATCGCACGCGCGGCGGCCGCGAGATCCGCGCCGCGAGCGGTCGGCGTCGGCTGGCCGCCGGTGGTCGCGCGTACTCCTCGTTGTCCATCACGATCAGCACGAGGTTCGGCGTCTGAAGCAGTCCGATCGTCGCCAGCGATCCGAGGTTCATCAGCAGCGAGCCGTCGCCGTCGACGACGAAGACGCGAAGGTCAGGGCGCGCCAGCGCGAGACCGAGGCCGATCGACGAGGCGACGCCCATGCTGCCCCAGGTGTAGAAGTTCTGCGGACGGTCGCCGGCGGCGAACAGGTCGTAGGCGGGATGGCCGAGGCTCGCGACGATCGGCGCCTTCGCCGGCCAACTCCACAACCACCCGCGTCGCCTCCAGCCGATTCATGCTTTCGACTCGCTCCAAAGCATTACTCGTCACGATGGCGCGGCACAGAGGCACGGCGCGCGGCGTCCGCGTGCCGAAGCGCGGTCTTCGGCGGCGAGTCTGGACCGTCGTCGCCGCGGCGTCCGCCGACTCGACGTCGCGAATGCGGGATGCCGATCGCGTCGCAGGATCGCCGGCATCGACGCGGCCCATCGGCACCTGCGCGTCGTTCCACTCGCCCGCGTCGCCGCGCATGCTGATCACGATCAGCATCGGAATCTGATACGGCAATCAGGAGCGACGTGATCGCATTGAGCGAGTTGCCGAGGCCGCTCGACTGCAGCATCACCGCCGGCCGGCGCGCCGCCGAGATACAGACCGGCCGCGATGCCGAACGCCTCCTCTTCACGCGTCGCGAGGACGAGCCGGACGTCGGCGAAGCTCGCGCTCGAGGATGCGCAGCACGTGCGACAACGGATTGTCGGGCACGTAGACGACCGTCGCGGATGCCGGACGCGTGCACGCCGGCGCAAACACCGGCCGCCCAACGAGGCCCGCGGCCCGTCACGTGCGGCTTCGCCTCGCCGCCCGGTGCCGATCGCTCAATCGCCGAGAATCCGCGCCGACCGCAGCCACAGCCCGCCGTCGACGACCAGCGTGACGCCGTTGACGTACGACGCCAGATCCGAGCACAGGAACAGCGACGCGTTGGCGATGTCGCTCGACCGTCGCCCATCCGTCCGAGCGGGTTACCGCGGATCGCGCGTCTCGCGTGACTGCTCGTTCGGTCAGCCGCGCGCACGCCCTCGGTGCCTTCGATCGGACCCGGGCGCGATGCCGTTGACGCGAATGCCGCATACGGTCCCCACTCGCACGCCAGCGTGCGCGTGAGCGAGTCGATGCCGGCCTTCGCCGCCGCCGCGTGCGACTGCCCCGATCGTGCCGAGATGCGTGCAGCGTCGCGCTGATGTTGACGACCGATCCGCCGCGAGCCTCAGATGCGGCAGCGCCGCGTTCGATGCGTGAAAGGTGCCCTTCAGATCGATGTCGACGACGGTGCCGAAGCCGTTGGGCGACAGATTCTCGGCCAGGCAGATGAAGTTGCCGGCGGCGCCGTTGATCAGGATGTCGAGGCGCCCGAGCTCCGCCACCGTCGCCTCGACGACGGCGCCGATCGCCGCCGGATCGCGGACGTCAGCCGCCTTCGCGATCGCCCGTCGTCCGGTCGCGCGGAGCTCGGCGGCGGTCGGCTCGAGATGCTCGATCTTGCGGCTGGTGATCGCGACGTCGCAGCCGTGCGCCGCGAACGCGAGCGCGATGCCGCGGCAGATGCCGGTGCCGCCGCCGGTGACGAGCGCGACGCGGCCCTCGAGTAGATTCGACGCAAACATTGTTTAACTCTCGCGGGCCCCACCCCGCTGCGCCGACACGCTCGCGCCGTTGCCCTCGCGTGGATCCAGGACAGGACGTCGCCGCGTGCGCCCACCCCGCGTTTGTGCACACGCTCACGCCGTTGCGTGTATTCGGGACCGGACATCGCTGCAGGGCGCCTCATCATAGCTGGTCCAGGATCTCCTCGGTATGCTCGCCGAGCGCCGGCGGCGGCAGGCGGACGTCGGCCGGCGTGCGCGACAGCTTCACGACCGGCGCCAGCGTCTCGACAGTCAGCTCCGGCCGCTGCTGTGCGAGGAGAATGTCGCGCGCCTTCACCTGCGGATGCTCGATCGCTTCGCGCATCGACCGCACGCGTCCGCACGGCACGCTCTGAGCCTGCAGCCGCGTCGTGATCTCGCTCGACGGTCAGCGCCGCGAACTGCGCTTCGAGCTCCTGCTTGAGCACATGCCGATGCGCCACCCGATCGCTGTTCGTCCTGAACCGCGGATCGTCGAACAGCTCGGGCCGTTCGATCGCCGCGCAGAAGCGGTTCCACAACCGCGGATTGGCCACGGCGACGATGATGTAGCCGTCCTTCGCGCGCAGCGATTCGTACGGCGCGATCGAGAGGTGATCGTTGCCGACGCGGCTCGGATTCGTCCCGGTCGCGAGCAGCACGCCGAGCGGCAGGCGCATCACCGACAGCATCGCGTCGAAGAGCGCGATGTCGACGTGCTGCCCTTCCCGCTCCGATCGCGATCCCGCAGCGCGAGGAGAATCCCCTGCATCGCGTAAAGGCCGGCGAGGTAGTCGGTGATCGCGACGCCGACGCGCGTCGGCTCGCCGTCGGGAAACCCGGTCATGTCCATGATGCCGGCTTCGCCCTGAATGACCGCGTCGTAGCCGGGCAGATGCGCGTGCGGTCCCGCCTGGCCGAAGCCGCTGATCGAGCAGTAGATCAGCCGGGGATTGAGCGCCGACGCGGACGCGTAGTCGAACCCGAGCTCGGCGAGGCTGCCGGGCCGGAAGTTTTCGATCAGGACGTCGGCCGTCTCGATCAGACGCCGCAGCATCTGCGCGCCGTCCTCCGTCTTCAGATCGATCGTCACGCTCTTCTTGCTGCGATTGAGCTGGAGGAAGAAGCTGCTCCAGCCGTTGATGAACGGCCCCCACCCGCGCGAGTCGTCGCCGTGGTTCGGCTCTTCGATCTTGAGCACCTCGGCGCCCATGTCGCCGAGCATCATCGTGCAGTACGGGCCGGCGACGACGCGCGTGAGATCGATCACGCGCAGTCCAGCTAGAGGAGGCATGTGGCTCACCGTGGCGGCATTATGGTCGGGATACTGGCGCCGACCTCAATCCATGCGAGTACACTCGCGCGCCGTGAAGACCGCTCTTCGAATCATCGCCGCGGTGTCGATGGCCGCCTTCGCCGTGTCGGCCCAGACGCCCGACCCGCGGACGCTCGGTCCAAAAGTCGGCGAGCGCGTGCCCGACTTCCGCCTCCCCGATCAGCACGGCGCCACGCGGTCGCTGCACGAGATTCTCGGACCGAAGGGCGCGGTGCTCGTGTTCTTCCGCTCGGCCGACTGGTGACCGTGACTGCAAGACGCAGCTCGTGGAGCTGCAAGGCCGTCTCGACCAACTGACGCGTGAAGGATTCGGGCTCGCGGCAGTCAGCTACGATCCGGTGCCGGTGCTCGCGGATTTCGCGTCGCGCCGCGGCATCACGTTCCCGCTGCTGTCGGACGAAGGCTCGGCACTGATCAAGCGATGCGGGATTTTCAACACGACCGTCGCGCCGGACAGTCCGACCTACGGCATTCCGTTTCCGGGCACGTTCATCCTCGACGCGAAGGGAGTCGTGACGTCGCGGTTCTTCGAAGCCGCGTACTCAGGAGCGGAACACGATCACCAGCGTGCTGGTGAAGCTTGGCGCGAAGCTGGACGTGACGGCGACGAAGATCAACGCGCCGCACCTGACGCTGACGACGTTTGCCACCGATCGAACGGCGGCGGCGGGCACGCATTTCTCGGTCGTCGTCGACGCGGTGCCGGGATCGCGCGTCCACGTCTACGCGCCCGGGGTCACCGGCTACAAGCCGATCGCGCTGACGATCGACGCGCGCCGCCGCCGCTGGTCGTCCGCGACGCGCAGTTCCCGAAGTCCGAGGACTATTTCTTCAAGCCGCTCAACGAGCACGTCGCCGTGTATCAGCGGTCGTTCCGGATCGTGCAGGATCTCGAGATCGATCCGTCGCCGCAGGCCGCGGCCGCGATCGCCGAGCGGACGTTGCTGCCGATCGCCGGGACGCTGACCTATCAGGCGTGCGATGACAAGGTGTGCTTCACGCCGCAGTCGGTGCCGCTGTCGTGGTCGATTGGCCTGAAGCCGCTGGATCGGGAGAGGGTGAGACGGTAACGCTGCCGGGATTTGCGGTTCGGGATTTGGGATTCGAGCATCTCGAATCCCCAGTCCCGAATCCCGAATCCCGAGTTTCATCAGCGGCGTTCGCGTGCGATCGCACGCACACCGGCCAGCGAGAACTGCGCGATGTGATCCGCGATCTCGTCGATCTGCGCCGGCGTCTTCGGCTCGAGCGTGAATCCGAGGCGCTCGGCGATCGGGTTGTGGAGATACGCCACCGACTGCGCCTGAATGCTCGCCAGGCAGCGCAGCACGCGCTTGTCGCTCGGCGAGCAGCGCATCATCTCCGCCAGCACGCCTGAGAGATATTCGACGCGCGGCCTGACGCCCTGCTCGACCAGCGCGTCGATCGCCGGCGTCGGATCGTGGACCTCTCGCGTGATCAGCCGGTGTACGCGCATCGTTTCCCGACTCGAGAAACCGGTGCACGAAGATGACGATGTAGCGGCGCAGCTGCTCCTCGGCGCTCTTCCCTGACCCGCCTCGCGCGCCGCCTCGTTGGTGGCGCGCATCCGATCGATCGCCGACTGCAGGACCTCGCGGTACAGCCGAGCTTGTCGCCGAAGTGATAGTTGATCGCCGCGACGTTCGCCTTGGCGACCGTGCAGATGTCGCGGACGGTGACCTTCTTGAAGCCGCGATCGGCGAACAGCCGCTCGGCCGCCGCCAGCAGTCGATCGCGCGTCTCGCGATCGCGGGTATTCATAGGGTCCGTTTGAAGAGCAGGGTGGCGGCGCTCATCGCCACCGCCGAGAAGATCAGCAGAAAGGTGAGGTCGCCGGTGATCGCGACGAAGCCGGTGTTCTTCAGCAGCAGGCTCTTTGAAGGCGTGGACCGCATAGGTGAACGGATCGGCGACTGCGATGACCGTCATCCAGCCGGGGAATCCCTGCTGCGGGTAGACCGCGCCGCTCGGGAAATACAACACGGTGTTGAGGATGCCGAACACCGCGCGCGGCAGCAGCGGATCGGTGACGCGGACCATCAGCAGGAACATCATGCTGATCAGCGCCAGCGACGTCACGACGATGAGCACGAACAGCCGGAACAGCCGCATCGGATCGAACGGATTCGGAATCCCGGCGATGATCGATCCGATGATGACGAGGAACATCCCGGCGACCACCGCCTTGATCGTGCCGGAGACGTTGAAGCCGGCGATCAGCTCGAACTTGGTGATCGGCGTGACGAGGTAACCCTCGTGCAACCCGCGCGCCTTGTCGTCGATGAAGATGATCCCGCCGCCGATCATCACCATCATGAAGATCGACATCACCACCGATCCCGGCAGCAGTACTGGATGTACGGCACGTAGGGATAGACCTCGACCACGTCGAGCGTCGCCTGGCCGGCGATGCGCGGCGCCGTGACCGGCTGGTTGTAGGACGCGATCATGCTGCCGAGCGTCGCCGCCATCGCGTTGGAGACGATGCTGTCGGTGTTGTCCTCGATCAACGCGACGCGCGGCTCGCGCCGCTCGAGCACGCGGCGGGAGAACTCCGGCGGAATCGTCAGCACGCCGTTGACGCGGCCGTTGCGGAGATCGGTCAGCGCCTCGCCCTGATCGGTGTAGTCGACGGTGTCGATGGTCCGCGCGCCCGACGCAATCGCCGACGCCATCTCGCGCACCTTGACGGCCGGCACGCTGTGATCCTGATCGACAATCGCGAGCTTCAAGTGCTTGACGTTGCCGCCGAAGGCATAGCCGAGCACGACCAGCTGCACGATCGGAAAGGTCATCGACATCGCGATCAGCACCGGACTGCGCCGGAACCGCCGCAACTCGCGCTCGATGATCGCCCAGGCTCTATACATAAAAACTCCGACGTTCGGGAGACTCACGCCGATCATTCTGGCGACTTTCGCCGATCGTTCTGGCGGCTTCACACTGATCGTTCTGGTCGCTTCGTCGCTCGTTCGAACGGACGGCGTCAGCCCCCAGAACGACCATCGTAAGCTCCCCAGAACGATCAACGTCAGTCCCCAGAACGTCCTATCCTCGCCTCATGACCATGCCGCGCTCCAGCGGATTGGCTTCCTGCAGCGCATCGCGCAGCGCCTGTCCCGTGTAGTGCACGAACACGTCGTCGAGCGTCGTGCTCTGCACCGACAGCGACTGCACCGTGATGCCCGCGCTCTGAGACAGCTCCATCAGCGCCAGCGTCGTCTCGGGACCGTTGAGCGACGAGATGCGGAAGATGTTCTCTTCGCCGACGACGCTCTGCACGTGCGGCAGCTGCTCGAGGCGCTCGAGCCATCCCGGCGGCGTCACCGAAAAGCTGACCTCGAGGATGTTCTTGCCCGGAATCGACGCCTTGAGTTTGAGCGGTGAGTCGAGCGCCTTGAGCTCGCCGTGATCGACGATCGCGATCCGGTCGCACAGCTTGTCGGCCTCGTCCATGTAGTGCGTCGTGATCAGAATCGTCAGGTCGCGCTCGGCCTTGATCTTCTGCAGCATCTCCCACACCGCGACGCGCGACACCGGGTCGAGGCCGGTCGTCGGCTCGTCGAGGAAGAAGATGCGCGGCTCGTGGACCAGTCCGCGGGCGATCTCGACGCGGCGCCGCATGCCCCCGGACAGGTTCCTGACCTGCGCCTTGCGCCACTGCGTCAGCTCGACGGCCGCGAGCAGCTCGTCGATCAGCTTTTCGCGCTTCGCGCGCGGCACGCCGTAGAGCTTCGCGAAGATGATCAGGTTCTCTTCGACGCTCAGCTCGAGATCGCTGGTCATCGCCTGCGGGATCACGCCGATCGACTTGCGCACGCCGTCGGCCTGCTTGACGATGTCGAAGCCGTTGACGACCGCCGTGCCCGCGGTCGGCTGCAGCAGCGTGACCATCATGCGAATCAGCGTCGACTTGCCGGCGCCGTTCGGGCCGAGCAGCCCGAAGATCTCGCCCCCTCGACGGCAAAGCTGATGCCGTTGACGGCGGTGAAGTCGCCGAACTTCTTGACGATCTCGCGAACCTCGATGGCATTCATGAGACGCTCAAAGTCTGAAGGTCACTTCGCACTTCAGACTTCAGACTTCAGACTTTTTCAGCCCACCCAAGCAGCACGTACGCGGTCATGCCGACCGCGAGGCGGCGATCCTGGTTGTCGACGCGCAAGCGGATCTCGAACGTCTTGATGTCGCGCTTTGGTGCGGCTGACGTCGCGCTGGGTCGCGAACCCGGCGTCCATGCCGCGATAGAACACCGTGCCCTCACGCTCGTCGCCCGACGGCAGCCGCACGGTCAGCTTGTCGCCGATGCGCAGGCGATCGATATACGTCTCCTCGACGTCGACGCGGACCCACAGGTCATCGGGATTGATCAGCGTCACGATCGGCTGGCCCGGCGAGACGACCTCGCCGACGCGCGCGGCGAGCACGTCGACAATCGCCGTCGATGGGCGCACGGATCTCGGTGTAGCCCAGGCGCACGTCGGCCTTCTGCCGCTGCGCGGTCGCGGCCGCCTGCATGCGCTCGTTGGTCTGCACCTGGCTGCGCCGCATCGCGGTCTGCTCTCGCGGTCGATCGCGCCAGCGCCACGGTGGCGCGCTGCGCCTCGACCTGCCGCTTGAGCGCGTCGACCTTCGCCCGTGCGGCCGCCAGCGACGTGCGTGTCTGGTCGAGCTCCTGCGGCGCGACGATGCCGTTCTTCGCCAGGTCCTGCGTGCGCGTGAACAGCAGCCGCGCGTTCTCGAAAGTCGGCGGTCGCGGCCGCGACCTGCGCCTCGGTCGAGGCCAGCGTCGATTCCGCCTGCCGGATCTGATCGACGGTCTGACGCTCCTGATAGCGCAGCGCCGCTTCGGATTCGCGCACCTGCGACGAGAGCCCTTCGACGTTGTGCGTGTAGTAGGCGGTGTCGGCCTTGAGCTCGTCGGGCTTGATGACCGCGCCGAGCTGGCCCTTTTTCACGCTGGCGCCCCTCGGCGACGAGCAGCTGATCGATCTGGCCGGCGATCTGCGAGCTGACGATGACGTCGTTGGTCGTGACGATGCCGGTCAGCACGAGGACGGAGGGCCGCAGGCGCTGGTAAGTACCACTAGCCGCCGGCCGCGAGGGCCGCGACCACGAGAAGAACGACGAGTCTACGCATAGGCGTCAAACATCTGTATAAAACAAGTGTTTGACGGCGGTCAAATTCTTATGCTCGCGGGAGCCCCACCCGCTCGCGCTCACTCGGCGGCGCCGCTTCGCGGCGCTTCCCTCCGGCGGGCCACCCCAACGCGCGCCGCGTTTGGGACCGGCCCCGCTCAGCCGCAGGCGTTTCGTCTGCGACTAAAAACGAATGCCGACGCCGACGCCGGCGCGGTGCGTGGAAATGCCGGTCTCCTCGGTGAAAACCCGGCCGTAGCGGTATTGCAGGTCGAGAATGACCTGATGCCAGATCGGCACGACGACGCCGCCGCCAAGCGTCAGCATCGCGTTGGTGGACGAGCCTGACAAGTCGGACCCGAGCGTGACGTACTGCGCGAGCGTGCTGTCGCTCGCCGCGGTGCCGCCAAGCGTGAACGTCACGTCGTTGTCCACGATCCCGACCCCGAAGCCGCCCAGGATGTATGGCTGCACGCTCAAGCTCGTCGCCGGCCGGTACTGATGCCGCCGCCGAAGAAGGTCACCGGCCGGCGCGCCGTGAATCCTGACCGCCGCCGGCTGCACTTGCGTCAGCGCGTTCGCGATCGCGGCCGCATCACCGGTGAACGTGTCGTCCGCGACATCCCTGATCCGGCCGACTTCGCCGTAGATCTGCAGATCAGGACGGATCGTGTAGCCGAACTCGACGCCGTCACGACTGCGACGTCACGTTGCCGAAGGCCGACTGCGCCACGCCTTCGACGTAGCCTCGATCGGACGGCGGCGCGGCGGCGGGCGTGTTCCGGGGCACCGGCGCGTCTGCGCGTGCGCGACACCACTCGACGCCAGCACCGCTGCGGCCACCATCATGCACAACATCACCTTCATCGGCGCACTCCGACCGTGGATCCGCGGCTCGTGTCGCGCCACGGCTGGACGACGATGTCGGAGCGCTCGTCGATGGTGCGCATGCCGGGCCAGTTCCGCGCCGGCGTGCTCATCATGCACCCGACCATCTCGCCGACCTTGGGCACCCATGACGACATCGGCGAAGTCCAGCCGCCGTCCGGGCCAATCGCGTTGGTGCCCTGGCCGGTCTTGCAGAATCCGCGGCCGACGCGCAGATACTCTCCGGGCCCGCCATACCACTGACCGCCGATATTGGCGAAAGCTACCACTGATTCGCGTACACCTGCACGTCCGGGTCGCCGAAGAACGGCGTGCTCGGCCAGTCGTGGCTGGTCGTGAACGAGATGCACATGATGCCTTGGGCCGCCGGGTTGCCGTCCTGCTCTACTGCGATGATCGTCGCGCTCTGGAGGCCACGCCGCCACCTGCGGACCTGACGGCGCCGCCGGATACGACACAATCACTTTGCTCAGGTCAATCGCGAGCGACGTGGCGAAATCTCTGCGTCGCGCTCGCCGGACTCGACACGTTGTTCGCCGCGTCGAGCGCCGTCGCCTCGCCACACGAGCGGCGTGTTGATCGGCAGATCCGACGCCGGCGTGAATCCGGCTCTTCGTTGACGCCTTCTGGGTACGGTGACCGTGAGCAGGATCGTCGAGAACGCCGCCGACGTCGCGACATCGAACTTGTAGGTAATCGTGCCCGCCGGTCCCTGCCTGGTGGCGTTCCTGACCCGGAACGTCGGCCGGGCCGCGGTCTGCGCGCCGTTCAGCGGCGCGATCGGCACCGGCGCGTCGATCGTGACCGCCGGGCCGACCGTGAATTTCCGCGCCGGCGTGAACGGTCCGGCCGTGCCGCCGGCTTGCGCGCGGGCGTGCCAGTAATAGTCGGCGTTGGCCGGGAGTCGATCGAGCCTCGACGCTCGTGCGACCCGCCAGGGCCTTTCCGCGATCCCCGTCTTCGTGCCCACCTTGTTGGCAAAGCCGGTGTCGGTCGCGACTTCGAAGTCGTAGGTGCTGGCACCCCGCGTCGACACCGCGTTGGCGACGGTCAGCGTGATCGGTTGATCGGCATTTCGAATCGACGCATTGGCGGCGGGAGAAACCGCCTGTGGCACCGTGACCGATCCGGTGACCTCACTGGCTTCGGTCGAGGTGCTCGTGGCTGGCTGGGTCGGTGTGTTCGAGTTCTTGCTGCACGCGGCTGCGGTGACGACAACGACAAAACTAGAGCGTGAAGACCAACAAGCGCATCTATTCGAGCCCTCTACGCGGCAAGTATACTTGACGCGTCGTGCTCCGCGACCTGCCTGCCCGGGCCCGCTGGTACATCGTGGCGGTGATCGCGATCGGCGCAACAACCTTCGTGACGCTGATTCCACGCGCCACGTTCACCCCGCTCCTGCCGCTCGTCTTCCTGATCGCGCTCGCGTCGCTGACGTCGGCGTTCAAGGTTCAGTTCCCGATCGCCAGCGGCTCGAACATGTCGGTGTCGTACGTCGTCGACATCGCGGCGCTGATTGCTCCGCGGACCGCACGCGACCGATGCTGGTCGGCGCGGTCAGCGCGTTGCAGTCAGACGACGCTCAGCGCGAAGGCGCAGAACCCGGTCGTACCGGACGCTGTTCAACATGGCGATCCTGGTGATCACCATTCAGGTGTCAGGTCAGGTCTACGAATCGCTCGGCGGCACCGCGCGTCGCCGAGTTGAGCGCGGCGATCGCGCTGCCGCTCGTCGGCATGGCGCTGACCTACTTCTTCGTGCAACACCGATGCCGATCGCCGTCGCGATCGCGCTGACCACGCAGCAGAGCGCGTGGCGAATCTGGATGTCGGACTTCGCCTCGAGCGCACCGAGCTATCTCCTCGGTGCGACCGCCGCGGCGGTCGTCATCGCGGTGACCGCAGACGCGCCGGCTACTGGTTGACGCTGCTCCTCACCGCGGCGCCGCTCTACCTGACCTACAAGATGTATCGGGCGGGCAAGGAGAGCGAGGCGCGGCAGGGCGCGATTCTCGAGGCGGCGCACGACGCGATCATGACGATGGACGCGCCAGCTGAACATCCGCGAGTTCAATCCGGCCGCGGAGAAGATGTTCGGCTACAGTCGGATGGACATCCTCGGCCGCAACGTGGAGCTGTTGCTGCCGGCGGCGGATCGCGCGAAACACCTGCGCGCGCTCGGCGAGATATCTTGCGCACGGCAGCGGCGCGCTCGCCGACCGTCAGCTCGAGATGACCGGACTCAAATCTGACGGGACCGAGTTCCCGGTCGAGTTGACGCGTGGCGCGCGTCGGCGCCGACAGCCGCGCCGTGCTCACCGGCTTCGTCCGCGACATCACCGAACGCCGGCTGCTCGAGGAACAGCTGCGCCAGTCGCAGAAGCTCGAAGCGATCGGCCGCCTCGCCGGCGGTGTGGCGCACGATTTCAACAACATCCTGATGAGCATCATGGGCGCCGCCGATCTGCTGCTGATGCAGCTCCGCCGCGACGATCCGGCCACCGACGAGGCGAACGAGATCAAGGAGTCGGTGAACCGCGGCGCCGGGCTGACGCGCCAGCTGCTCGCGTTCAGCCGCCGGCAGGCGACAGCGCTCGCAGCTGTTCGAGCTCGGCGCCGTGGTCCGCGGCATGGATACGATGCTGCGGCGTCTCATGCGGGCCGGAGATCGATCTGGTGATCGTGTCGCCCGATGAGCCGGTGCACGTCGTCGCGGACTCGGGGCAGATTCAGCAGGTCGTGCTCAATCTCGTCGTCAACGCGCGCGACGCGATGCCCGGCGGCGGCCGGATCACGGTCAAGGTGGAAGAGCTCGATCTCGACGAACTCGCGGCGAGCGCGCTCGTCGAAGCGCAGCCCGGCCGCTACGCGCGGCTGAGCGTCGCCGACACCGGCACCGGCATCGACGAGAAGACGCGCGCGCGGCTGTTCGAACCGTTCTTCACGACGAAGGAACAGGGCAAGGGGACCGGGCTGGGCTTGTCGATCGTCTACGGCATCGTGAAACAGAGCGGCGGCTACATCACCGCTGACGCAGGCGAGCTCGGGCGCGGGACGACGTTCCTGATCTACCTGCCGCTGGCGACGGCGGCCGAACCGGCGCCCGCGCCGGTGTAGCAGAGCGGGCCGCGCCCGCGTCAATCCAGGCGCACCGGCGTGCGGCGGCGCGATCGCGCGCGCGATCGTCCGACGAGATCGTCCACCATGCGGCGCTCAGGCTCGGTCCGCTCGCGCAGCATAGCACTCGATCGCCTCGGTGACGATGCGCCACTGGGGACGGGACGCGATCAGGCTGAGCGCCTGCAACTTTGCCTTGACCTCGCCGGGCAGGCGCATTGCTCAGCTGCGGATAGTCCTTCACCTTTTCCTCGCGCGCGCGCCGGCCGGCGGCCGGCCAATGCGCCGGCGTTGGTTGTTCACCTTTGTCGGCATGAACGAATAGTCGAGCCTTTTATCTATTGCTGTGTTTGTTCTACCATCAACTTGTCTGTATAATCCGCGGGTCTGACCCGAATGGCGAAGAAGCGGGCCAAACGCCCGCGCTCCCGGTCGATGTCCACACGCACACAACCACGAGTTACGACGAAGCCCGGACCCGGACGACCGCCGGTACCACGAGACGTGGTCAAAGGTGTCGGTCGTGCTGTTCGATCGGCAGATCCTTCATCTCGATCGGCTCGCGGGCGAGATTCGCGGGAAGAGCGGCAAGATGCTGAACCGCGCCGAAATCATCCGCGCCCTGATCGACGGTCTCATCGACAGCGGCATGGACATCACCAGCACGGGTTCGGAAGCCGATCTGCGCGCACGCGTCGCGCGACGATTGGGCAGCCCGTTTCGCTGACCGCGGCGCATTCTACCAGTTCATCGAATTCGTTCCATCCTTTTTTCGGTAGCGGTCTGCGTGGAGATTTCAGCCGCGGCTCCGCGAGCGCTCATGCACGCGCGGGACTCGGCCGCGTCCAGCCCGGCCACGCGATCAACTGTTTTCTCCGGCGGGACATCATCTCGGCCCGTTCGTGATCCTCGTGCCGGTCGCCGGCGCGCTGATCATCGGCGTGATGGCGCGCTACGGCTCCGAACGGATCCGCGGCCACGGCATTCCCGAAGCGATCGAAGCGATTCTGATCAACGGCAGCCGCGTCGAGCCGAAGGTCGCGGTGCTCAAGCCGGTGTCGTCGTTCGGCCGGTCGGATTCCGCGGCGTGATGATATTCTCTCGCGCTGGAGGGCAGCTTCCGTGACCGACCAAGAGCGTCAGAAAGCCGAGGGTTGATCAGCCGTCTCGAAACATCGGTCGGCGCCATCTTTCCGCGCGACGGCGGCAACGCGTCGCTCATCGCCACGATGATTCAGACGTTGAACGGCCTTCGCAGCCTCCTCAACATGGTGCGGCGCATTGAGAACACCGCCGAGCCTTGCGCGAAGCTTCCCTGAAAACGAAGGGCGGACCCGCTGCTCCGCCCCCACGGATCACCGTGATCCGCCCTTCGCGTACGACCGGCGCCCGGCCGCCTTTCCTGACCTACTGCACGTTGAACACCGCGAGCACCGGCTCGTGGTCCGACGGCATGACGCCCGCCGCGTCCTTCGACTTGAAAGATTTCCATGCTCACGAGTTTCAGGAACGACGCTTTCTTCGACAGGAAGACGTAGTCGATGCGGTGCGAGCCGTGCGTGATGCCGTCGCCGGTCGCCGTGCCGCGCCGCGACCGCAGGCCTTCCAGGTGTCGACGTAGTCGACCGACATGTTCTTGATCTCGGTCGTGTCCGGCCAGGCGTTGTAATCGCCGAGGCACGATGCGATCTTCCGCGAAGGTGACCGCCCACGGCAGCAGCGCGGTGATCTCGTTGATGCGGTGCGTGGCGTTGTCGGCGTCGAGGTGCGTCGAGACGATGTTGATGACGCGGCCGTCGACGTCGATCGTCGCGTCCACCGCGCTGCGGCTCACCGGCAGCAGATAGCTGGCGGTGGCGATGAACGGAACGGTCGACAGAATCAGGTTGCCGTTGCCGGTCGTCGCGCCCGCGTGGTTCGCGAACACCGCGTACCCAGTTGTAGCCGGTCGCCTTCTCGAGGAAGCTCCTCGTAGATCTTGACCTGGTCCAGACCCCTGCTCCAGCTGGTGCCCTGCTCGATTTCGTTCATCGTCACGACGTCGGGGTTCGCCTTCATGATCTGCGCGACGATGCGGTCCGGGCTGTAGACGCCGTCCGAGCCCCAGCCACCATGGTGGGTGTTGTATTGAAGGATGCGCAGCGGCGTGCCGGCGACGCGAACCTTGTCGGCCAGCGGCTGCGCCTGCGGTGGCGGCGTCGAGCCGGTGCAGCTCGTGCCGCATCCGCCCTGGGTCACCGTATACGTGAGGCTGTTGACCGTGACGTGACCGACGCGCTTGGCGGGCGTCGTCAGGTTCGCGACCGCACGGATCTTCGCGTAGCCATTGCCGGCGGCGAGCGCGGGCATCGTGCTCTTCACGACCAGCCAGTCGCTGTCGCTCGTGGCCGTCCACGCGCACGCGGCGTCGGCGGTGACGTTGATGTTCCAGTTGGCTTCGCCGGCGCCGACGGTGAACGCGGTCTTGTCGAGCACGACGCCGCAGGTCTGCGCCTGCGCGGTGGAGTGACTGACGATGAGCGCGGCGGCGGCGGCGAGTGCGGTGCGAACGATCCTTCCGAACCATGGGGCTGACTCCGCGGACGCCCAGGCACACCACGACCGTGTGCGCTGTTCGGCCTTTTGAAAAAGCGATTGAGTTGTTGGGACGACGCGCGAGCCGCGCGTCAGAATCGCCGCGGCGTGTGCCGCGTTGACCCTCTATAGGGCAACGGGCATGCCCGACGCGCCGCGCGTGTCAGCTCACTGCACTGCGGTGAACCGGTCGCGCGTTCAGCCGCATGAATACGGGTTTGATTGAAGATGCGGTCGGCGAACCATCCGGGAACGGTCGCGCTGCGACCGCTGAGCAGATGCTTACACGATTGCGGAGGGCCTTACAAAAGCGTGCGGAGCTGAGCCGTTCTCGACGCGATCAGGCGCTCAACGGGACGTTTGGCTCATTCGCTTCGACGTGAAACCCGACGCTCATCAGCAGAGTCAACACGAGAAGCGCCGCTGCCGAGATGTATGGCGACGATTCACCGAGATGCTGCAGCGAGCCGTTGCCCCAGATGGGACCAACCATGCGGCCCAGGCTTTCGAGCGCGCTCGCCGCGCCCTGCACTCGGCCCTGCTCGTCGCCGCGCGCGACCAGGCTGACGAGACTCGCCATCGTCGGATGGCCGAAGCCCATGCCGAACGCCAGCGGGATGAGCGCAAGCGCGAAGACGAAGACCGACTGCGCGAACGCCGCTGCAATCAGCCCGACAGCGGCGCACGTCATCCGAGCATGAATGTCGGTTTGTCGCCGAGCCGGCGGACGATCGGACGAATCAGCCCGCCCTGAATCGTCGCGCCGAGGAGGCCGAACCCGGCGAGGAAGTAACCCGTGCGCGACGCGTCGAAGCCGAAACGCCGGGCGACGAATAACCCGAACGTCGTCTGAAACACGGCGAATGCGCACCAGATATGAAGTCGATGACGAGCACGTGCCGCACCCGCGGCCGCTGCGCGAGGCGCGGCAGATAGCGGAACGGGTTGCCGACGCCGGCCTGCGCGCGATGCACCGTCTCCGGCAGCCAGAGCCACGCCATCGCCGTCGCGACCAGCGTGATCGTCGCGGCCGCCCAGATGGGCGCGGTGTAACTCAGGTGTGAGAGCACGCCGCTCAACGCGGGGCCGAGGATGAAGCCGAGTCCAAACGCGGCGCCGATGAGTCCATACGCGCGCGCGCGGTCCTTCGGTTCAGTGATGTCGGCCACGTAGGCACGCGCGGTCGAGATGTTCCCGCCCGAGAGGCCGTCGACGATCCGGGCGGCGAACAGCATCGCGAGGTTGTGCGCCAGCGCCAGCATCACGAAGCTGACGACGGTGCCGGCGAGGCTGAAGACGAGGACCGGGCGGCGGCCGTAGCGGTCGGACATGTCGCCGAGCACCGGCGCGGCGACCAGCTGACAGAGCGAGAAGATCGCGAACAGCAGGCCGATGACGACCGGCGACGCGCCAAACGTTTCCGCGTAGAACGGCAGCAGCGGGATGATGATGCCGAAACCGACGAGGTTGACGAAGATAGTAAGGAAAATGATCAGGAGCGGGCGCGACACAAGAGTGACGACATTCTATACAATCTGACCGACTGAGCCGTATCACATGAGATCAACCCTCGCCCTCGCCTTTACCGTCGTCGTCGCCGGCGTCACGCTCACCGCCCAGCCGCCCGCGCGCCACGCGGAAACGCTGCGGCCGGAAATCCTCGGCACGCACGGCATCGTCGCGGCCGGACGTCACTACTCGGTATCGGCCGGCGTGCGCATCATTCAGCAGGGCGGCAACGCGATCGACGCCGGTGTCGCCACCGTGTTCGCGGCCGCGGTCTGCGAGATCTCGCACTTCGGCTTCGGCGGCGAGTCGCCGGTGATGATCTACGACGCCAAGCTGCACGAGATCGTCGTCATCAACGGCCAGGATCCGCGCCGAAGGGCGCCACCCTCGATCTCTTCAAGGGACCGGGAAAGATCCCCGGCAACGGTCCGCTCGCGGCGACGATTCCGGCGGTGATGGACGCGATGGCGCTGGCGCTCGAGACGAAAGGGACGATGCGGCTCGAGCAGGTGATGCAGCCGGCGATCGAGCTCGCCGACGGCTTCCCGATGACGGCTTCCTGCGCGACATCCTGCGTCAGCGAACGGCCCGCGACCGAACAGTACGAGTGGTCGGCGAAGACCTACTACCCGAACGGTCGCATTCCGGAGATCGGCGAGATGTTCCGTCAGCCGAACCTCGCGCGCACGCTGCGCGCGATCGTCCGGGCGGAGCGCGCATCATACGGCGACGAAGAACCGCGTGACGGCGATCCGCGCGGGACGCAACCGCGTTCTACAAGGGCGACATCGCACGGCGCATCGCCGCCGCGGACCACGCGGCCGGCGGCGTGTTTCACGCATGCGAAGACCTCGCGTCATTCCGCGGCGCCGTCGAGAAGCCGACGACGGTCAACTTTCACGGCTTCGACGTCTACAAGGCACAGCCGTGGAATCAGGGGCCTGTGCTCCTGCAGACGCTGAACATCCTCGAGGGCGTCGATTTGCGGCGAATGGGTGACAACTCCGCCGATTACCTGCATTCGGTCCACGAAGCGATCAAGTTGGCCTACGCCGACCGCAACGCCTACTACGGCGATCCGGCGTTCGTGAAGGTGCCGATGGCCGGCCTGCTCTCGAAGCCGATGCGCCACGGAGCGGCGCGCGCTCATCGGGCCGAAAGCGTCGCTCGAGCAGCGCGTCGGGGATCCCTTCAGGTTCGATCCGGCGGTGAAGCCGCCGTCCAGGCGCTACACGCCGCACACGCAGGGCGAGAGCGGGTCGGGGCTGAACGGCGATACGACCTGCGTCGACGTCGTCGACAAGGACGGGAATCTGTTCAGCGCGACGCCGAGCTCGGGATGGCTGCTCGGCGGGGCGTTCGTCGCGGGCGATACCGGCGTGCCGCTGTCGAACCGGATGCAGATCGTTCGATCTCGATCCGGCGAGCCCGAACGTGCTGGCGGGCGGCAAGCGGCCGCATGCCACGTTGACGCCGACGCTCGTGTTGAAGGATGGAAAGCCGTTCCTCGCGATCAGCACGCCCGGCGGCGACAGCCGGGATCAGCAGATTCTCAACGTGCTGCTGCGCATCCTCGTCTTCGGCAAAGGGATTCAGGAGGCGATCGAGGATCCGCGGATCAACTCTCTGCATCCGTTCAGCTCGTTCGACAGCCACGAGAGCGAACCCGGCGTCCTCGAGATCGAGAGCCGCGTCCCGCAGGCGGTGCGCGAGAACCTCACCGCGCGCGGTCACCGGCTCGGAGTCCTCGGGCCCTACGGCATGAGCACCGGCGTCGTTGCCGTCGGCGTCAATCCGCAGAGCGGCACGCTTGTCGGCGGCGCGGACGTTCGACGCGAGCGGCATGTGTTCGGATGGTGAGGCGGTAAATTGGGTAATGGATAATTGGGTAATCTGGTAATGGTAGTAGACTGGTGATTGGTCGCCTGGCAAGCATCAATCACCCAATAACCAATTACATTACCCGATTACCGATTACCCGATTACCCGATTACCCGATTCTAAAGATGCGCCCGCATCTCGTGCACGCGGCTGCCGTGCTCGAGTGACGTGATCACCATGTCGGCCGTCACCGGCGCGCGGCGGAACGCCTCCTCGCCAATCGCGTTCGCGATCGCGTTCAAGACCGAGCCGTAGCCCGCACCGACCGGCGGTTCGCCGACGCCGCGGGCACCGGTTGGCGTTTCAGGATCGGCGAGGCCGAGCGCTTCGGTGCGCATCTCAGCCGGGATGTCGAGGATCGTGAGCGGCTTGGTGTGGTGGAAGCGCTTCGCGAGCGGCACGCCGTAATGGCTGTCGTAGACCCACTTCTGCGACAACGCGTGGCCGATGCCGAGGTTGATGCCGCCGAGGATCTGGCCGTGCAGACTGCGCGGATTGATCACCGTGCCGACATCCGCAACCGCGAGATAGTCGACCACCTGAACCCTGCCGGTCTCGACGTCGACTTCGACCTCGGCAAAGCCGGCGATGAACGAATAGGTGTCGCCGTCGCGGGGATAGGCGTCTTTCGCCACACCCATCAGGCCGGTTCCGGCGAGCGCGGTGGCAGACGCTTTCGTCATCGCGTGAATGTCATCGGGCAGCTCGTGGCCGTCGTAGCTGCCGCCGAGCTCGATGGCGCGCGCGGCGGCCTGCGCGTACGTCAGGCCGCGCGACGGGTTGCTGCGGCGGTAGACGCGCTCGTCGCTCGAGCGTGTACTCGGACGGCGATCCGCCGAGATCGTGCGCGGCGATCTCCTGCAGCTTCAACCGCGCGTCGGTCGCGCCAGCCAGATTCGCGCGCGTCATCGCGTGCGTGGTCTGGCTGCCGACCGACATGCAGCTCCACGGCAGGTTCTTCGACGTGTTGCCCCAGTTGACGATCACTTTCTCCCACGGCATCGCGAGCACGTCGGCCGCGACGCGCGCGAGATCGATCGTCGAATGTGTGCCGAGATTGCCGACGCCGGACTGGACGTACAGCTTGCCGTCCGGCCGGATCGTCATCAGGCCGTCGTAGCCGATCGACCCGGCGCCGTGCGGGCCGACCGCGACGCCGATGCCGCGGACCCTGGAGCCCTGACGTTTACCGGCGCGCGCCTTGCGCGCATCCCAGTTGAACAGCTCGGCGCCGCGATCGAGCGCCTGCTTCACGAACGCGCTCGTGACGTGGCGCGCGCGTGCCGTTGGGCCGCGGCGGACCGTAGCTGGCCTTGCCTTCGGGTGAGTTGATCCGGCGGATCGCCAGCTGATCGAGGCCGAGCTTCTTCGCCGCTTTGGTGACGACCGGCTCCATGATCGCGTTCGCCTGCATCGGCCCGGGCGAGCGCTGCTGCGAGCGCGGCGGCGTGTTCGTGATGACGGCAACTCCGCGCCACCGCATCGCCAGCGGCTGCCAGATGAGCGACGCGCGCGTTGGCCGGCCGATCGGTAATCGCCCATCGGCCCGCACGGTCCGTTGTCTTCGACGATGAAAAGATCGAGCGCGGTGATGCGGCCGTCCTCGCGGAATCCGACACGTGCACGCCCGGTCATCCCGGTGCGCGCGCGACCGATGTAGTGCTCTTCCTCGCGGCTGATGCGCATCATCACCGGCGCGCTCGCCTTCTTCGACAGCAGCGCCGGAATCGCCATCGAGACCGCGCGCCGCTGCCTTTGCTGCCGAAGCCGCCGCCGCAGAACTCGCTGATCAGGACGATCTTCGACGCCGGGATGCCGATCCACTGCGCGAGCGGATCGAGCGTGCGCGACGACGCTCTGCGTGGACGCGTGGAGATAGAGCGTCGCCGTTCTGCCAGCATGCCATCGCGCTGCGCGATTCCATCGGCTGGTGCCCGGTCGACTGCACGACGAATGTCTCGTCGACGATGAGCGCGGCGTCCTTGAAGCCGGCCTCGAGGTTGCCGAACGACCATTCGTCCGGCGCCTTCGCCCATCGGCAGCGCTGCCATCGGGCACGCTCGGCGAAGTCCTGATCGGTCCACTTCAGCGTCTGCAGCTTCGGACGCGGCGGCGGTCCGCTCGCGCCGGCGTGCGGCGGCGGCGCCGGAAACCACAGACGTTGCCTTCGAGCCGCCCGTTCGGACTGCCGGGGCGCAGGCTTTCGACCGGATCGACGACGAACGGCAGCGGCTCGAGATCGACGTCGATGCGCTCGACGGCCTCGGCGGCGGTGAGCTCGTCGACGGCGGCGACCGCGAGGATCGGTTCGCCCTGATAGAGCGGCTCGTTGGTGAGCGCGCGTTCGGCGCCGCGCAAATCGGGCAGATCGTCGGCGGTCAGGATCGCCTTGACCCCGGGCATCGCCAGCGCGGCGCTGGTGTCGATGTCGCCGGACGCGTGCGTGCGGCATCGGGCTGAGGAGCAGCTTGGCGAACAGCATGCCGTCGACGCGGTAGTCCTCCGCGTACTTGGCGCGGCCGGTGACTTTGGCGACGAGATCGGGCGGCGTGTAGTTCTGACCTGTCAACATAGTCGTTGGTCGTTCGTCATTAGTCGTAGTCATTGGTCGTTCGTCGTTGGCCGTTGGCCATTCGTCGTTGGTTGTTGGTCGCGGTCTTTGGGACCAAGACCAACGACCAATGACCAATGACCAATGACTAATGACCAATGACTAATGACCAACGACCAACGACCAACGACTATACGTTACGGCGAGAGATACTCGCGAGCGTTGCTGCGGAGTGGAGCCGCACGGTCACGGGCCGCCCGGGTCTCGCCGAGCGCATGGGCGGGAACCCCGTTGATCGACCACTGCAGCGCGGCCGGATCGCCGACGCGGAGGATCACGTTGTCGCGCGCCGCGATCGTCTCCTGGTCACCTGCGTTCATCAACCGCTGCACTCTCGGCTCGGCGTCGACGGTTGCGGAGATCCAGCACTCGCCGGTCGCGGTGAGATGCAGCGTCAAGTCCGCTGTTTCCGCGGCCACGGCCTGCGAGGGCGGTGAACCCGGCCGTGGCGACCGCTACGTCCGCCGCGGTCGGCGCGTCCGGGCTGCGGGAGATGCAGCGACGGGTGACGCCGCCGGCTGCGAAGCAGCGGCTGCCGGCATACTGACACGGGTTGTGCAGGCCGAGATACGCGACGGCGCCGATGACGATCACCGCGACCGTGAGCATCTGGCCGAGATCTCGCGACGGGCTCGACGTCGATCGGTCCGCGAACGCTCTCGGCGTGGAAGACCGATGGCTTCGGAGTGCTCTCCTCGCCTGGTTCTTCGGCTGGCGCGTGTTGCGCGAGAAAGGCGGCGACGGTCTTGTCGGGATCGAGGCCGACTTCCCGTGCGCATGACTTGAGAAATCCGCGTACGAACACCCAGCCCGGCAGCGAGGCGACATCGTCGGCTTCCAGCGCGCGAAGCACGGTGGGACTGATCTTCGTGATGAGGGCAAGCCGTTCGATCGTCATGCCCCTGGATCGACGCGCGTTGCGAAGATCGTCACCGATACTCATGTTCCACCTCCGACCGCGGGTCGTTGCCTCGCTGCGCAGCCCTCGCGAAGCTCAGCGGGCCGCACTATACTCGCCACCATGTCGATCACGATTCGCGCGCTGGCGCTCAGCATTTCCGTCATTGCTACAGTCGTGCCAGCGACAGGACAAACAGATACGCACGCGAAGCCTGAACCGGTCGTCGACAACGGTGAATTCTATGGACATGTTTCTGAAGGCGACGTGCACCGAGCTTCAGCAGACGATGGCGAAAGCCGCCGGCGGAACGGAAAGGAGTGGGCGGCGATTTACCAAAAAGCAACGCGCCTGGCCGAAATGCAGAACCTGCTGTTCTTCAGGAATCGGGACGAAGTCATGATCCGCGGTGGGCGGAGCATACGGCCGCGGGACGGCAGGCAGCCGCCGACCTGGCGACGGCCGCGGTCGTGGCGCTGCGCAATCTTCAGAAGGCGGATTTCGATGGCGATGGAAAGCTATGGCGCTGGGCTGACTCGTGCAACGCGTGCCACAAGACCTCGCGCGCGACGCGCCGACGATCAAACCGTAGGCAGACGCTGGCGTCAGTGGGTGGTCGTGCGAAGCATGAAGCTGAACAGGCCGAAGAGCGCCGCCACGACGGTGCCATCGTCGCGCATCATCGGTCAACAATGATTTCGAGTGAACGCCGCGCCTCGCGCGCACACGATGCCGGGCGCGCGGCCGGCCACGAGTCCAGCCCGATGTCCGCGAAGGTGCAGCTCGCCTGGCTGTCGCTGGCGATGTTTCTCGGCATGACGATGTGGTTCTCCGCGACGGCGGCAAACGCGCCGATCGTCGCCGAGTTCCATCTCGACGCCCGCCGAGACCGGCGTGGCTGACCATGGCGGTGCAGGGCGGATTCGTGATCGGGCACGCTGATCTCGGCGATGCTGAATCTGCCGGACATCCTCAACCCGCGCGCGCCTGTTCGCGATCGGCTGCGTCGCTCGGCGCGCGCGGCGAACGCGCGCTGCTCGTGCGCGCCGACGGCGTGGTCACGCTGATCGCGCTGCGCGTCGCAACCGGCGCCGCGCTGGCCTGGGTCTATCCGCCGGGCATGAAAGTCGCCGCCGGCTGGTTCGACGAAGCGGCGCGGCGCGGCGCTCGGCGTTCTGATCGGCGCGCTGACCGTCGGCTCGGCGTTTCCGCATCTTGCTGCGCGTCGGCGTCGGCCACGATCCCGTGGCGGACGCTGATGGTGGTCGGCGTCGATCGCTCGCCGTGCTGGGCGGCATCCTCGTCGTGACGCTGGTCGGCGACGGACCGTATGTGGCGTGAGCGCGCGCATTCGATCCCGCCGCCGTCGGTGCGCGTATTCGCCGATCGGCGGACGCGGCTCGTCGACGCTCGCGCTATCTCGGTCACATGTGGGAGCTCTACGCGGTGTGGACCTGGATCGCCGCGTTCGCCTCGGCGAGCTTGACGACTCCGCCGCCGCTGGCGCGGCGACCGAGCTCGCCGGCCGGATCGGCGGTCGCCTTGCGACGATCGCCAGCGGCGCGCATCGGATCGGCGGTCGCCGGCTCCGTTCGCCGATCGCGATCGGCAAGGCGCGCATCGCGGCGTGGGCGATGCTCGTCAGCGGCACGTGCTGCGCGGCGGCCGGTTTCATCTTTCATGCGCCTGGCGCCGATCGCTGGGCCTCTTCGCGATCGTCTGGGGCGTGGCGGTGGTCGCCGACTCGGCGCAGTTGTCGGCGCTCGTCGCTCAGTACAGCCCGCGCGACCACGTCGGCACGGCGCTGACGATTCAGACCTCGCGTCGGCTTCCTGCTGACGATGGTGTCGATCCGGCTGCTGCCGATCGCGGCGCAGACGATCGGGCTGGCAGTGGGTGTTCCTCGGCCTCGTCCCTGGACCGTTTCTCGGCGCGTTCGCGCTGCGCGGTCTGACCCGGCAGGCCTGAAAGAGCCGGCAACTACGGCCGCGGCCGTCTTCGGCGGTGCGCCTCATCCTCGACGGCGGCGATCACCTTCATGAACCCGCGCACGTCTTCGGTCGTGACGCGGCGTCCGATGGCGCGCTCGAGATCGGCGAGATGGTCGGTGCACCTGTCGGGCGACGCGCCGCCCTTCCGCCGTGGGCGTGATGACGAACGTGCGGCGATCCTCGGTGCCGACCGTCCGCGTGATCAAACCGCGGTCGACGAGCCGATCGAGGATGCTGGTCAGGGTCGATCGCTTGTGCGCGAGGCCGCGATGCAGATCCGCGATCGTCGCCGGTCCCGACGCCGCCAACTGCGCCAGGATGTGCGACTCCCTGCGACAACCCGAACTCGCGGAGATCAGCGAGGTACAGGCCGATTCGATGGGTGGCGCGGTGGATGGCGCGGAACCAGGCGAAGCGGCACTCGCGGCTTGTCTCCTCGGAACAACGATCGGGCCGCTTCCGTTCCCACCCCCACCGCGCACGCGTGCGCGGTGGGGGCCCCGGGTTGTCGCGGCCCGTCAATCACGGTCGGCAGCTGGTTGCGACTCGCACGACTTCCGTCCGTACGGGCCACTCGAGGAATCGTCGGCGAGAATCAGGTTCTTGTCCAGCAGCTGCGGATAGGCCTGCATCGCCGCCTGGCAGTCCGCGTCCGGCATCAGCGCCCTGACCGCGGCGAGCTGATACATCCAGAACACGGTCGTCCGGTGCGAGTATTCTTGTCGGCCTTCCCCATCGCGGCGGCAAAGCGCCGCAGCGTGGACGCCATGCGATCGACGGCCTCGCGTCGACCGTCGCCGACTCCCGTCAGGTAGGTCCACGCGACGCGCATGTGCGACGCGCGTGCGGGAAGCCGTCGTTCGGAACCTCGCAGCGCTCGAGGGTTCGCGCCAGTTCACTGTCAGTCATATTGATACGGTATCGTAATATTCCGGAATCGTTCAATATGGACGAGAGCGGGATGCGCGGGATGGGCAGGATGGGCGGGAGCGGCTGAAAGGCCGGAGGGCGCGAAGGCAAGAAGGGCGGAAAGCCCCTCCCGCCTGTCCCCACCCGTCCCGCCCATCCAGCCCATCCCGCCGCTCCCGTCCTTTCGACCGTCCCGCTTTTAAATGACAGACGGCGCTTGCCATGTCCCCCGACTTCGGGTAAGGTTTTTCCCCTGGACCCGGCTGCCAGCGTGTGTGCGTTCTCGCCACTCCGCGTTTCCCGCCACCCTTCTTCCCATTAGGAGAGAGTTGATTGGCCGTCCGTCTGTTCGTCGGCAATCTGTCGCACGCCACTACTGAAGCCGATCTTCGTGCCTATTTCGGCAGCATCGCTCCACCGTCGCAGGTGGTCGTGCCTGTCGACCGGGAAACCGGCCGGCCTCGTGGCTTCGCGTTCGTTGAATACCAGGATCGCGGCCACGCGGAGCAGGCGATCCAGCAGTTCAACGGGCAGATCTTCAACGGAAGACCGCTCGCCGTGAGCGAGGCGCGCGCGCGTGAAGATCGGAGGCCCGGCGGCCCACGGCCCGGCGGTCCTCCCGGAGGTCCACGGCCCGGCGGATTCAGCGGGCCGCGTCCTCCAGGCAGTGGTTTCGGCGGGCCGCGTCCGGGCGGCGGCTTTGGCGGACCACCCCGTCCGTTCGACCTCCGGCAGCGCTGGCGCCGGCGCGCCAGCGCAATTTCGGGCCCGACGCCGCCGTCACGCGGCGGTCAGAAGGGGAAGAAGAAAGGCGAGGAGCGACCGCGCGGTCCCATCCCCATGAAGACCACGGGACGCTCGTTCACGCTCGACGACGTCGACGCGGTCGACGAGGTGACCGCCGATATCGACGATATCGCGACGAGCAAGCCTGACCGACGACGCCGATAAAGACGACGAATAGATGACCGAGATTGCAGGATTGCAGGAAGGAAGTATTGCAGAGCCTGCAATCGTGCAATCCCTCAGTCCTGCAACTCACCAACTCCCGAGACGTGATCGAACTTCGCAGTCGCCGCCACCGCCGTCGTGTGGCTGCTGACCGCGAGGCCGACCATCACCGTCGATCCCATCGCAATCGTGTCGCTGCCGACGAGCGTCCACGCGACGCCGTCCGCTGACTGGATAGGCGTTGACCGTGTTGCCGATCCGTTCGAGCTTCACCCAGTAGGGTGCGGCCACCACCGGGCCGGACGTGCTCGCTGCTGTCGCCGCCGGCGACCGCACGCCGTTGAAACGCGAGCCCCTTGCTGAACGACACGAGCATGTACGCGTGCGCGGCGCCGGCATCCAGCGATTCCCGGATCATCACACCCGCCTTCGACCACGACGAGGTGTTCTGCACCGACGCGACGCGCGCGACGATCCAGCCGTCGCCGGTCATCGGCCGGTAGACGTAGTCGAACGCATCCGCGGTGCCCCACACGTCCGCACCCGCGCCCTTGACGGTGTAGGTGTCCGCGGCCACGTCGAACCCGCCGGAGCCGGCTCGCGCCGACCGCGCCGATGTCCTGGCGGGTCCACGGCGGCAGGAAGGACGGCGGCGGCGCCGGCGTGCCGGCCACGACCGAGACGTTGTCGAACGCGGCGGTTGCCGTCGCGGTCGTCGAATGGCTCGACACGCCCAGCCCGACGTTCACCGCCGCCCCCATGCCGATCGTGTCGGTATCGACGAGCGTCCAGATCTGCCCGTCCGCCGACTGGTAGGCGTTGAACGTGTTGCCAATGCGGTCAAGCATGACCCAGCATGCGCGCGCTGCCGGCCGCGCCGGCGGTGCTGACGCTCGCGCCGTTCGTCGTCTCCCGCCGCTGGAACGCGAGCCCCTTGCTGAACGACACGAGCATGAATGCCTGCGCCGACCCGGCGTCCAGCGTCTCGCGGATCATCACGCCCGCCTTCACCCATGCGTTCGTGTTCTGACGTTCGTCACGCGCGCGACGATCTCGTCCGTCGCCGACGAGCGACCGATACGAGAAGTGCAGCGCGTCGGCCGTCCCCACACGTCCGCGCCGCCACCGGTGACGGTCTGCGTCGCCGCCGCTTCATCCACGACCGCGTCGCCGGGCACGCCGACGGCGCCGATGTCCTGATGCGACCACGACCTGGGGCGGCGGCGGTGCCGCGTCCTGGAAGACCGTGAAGCTCTGACCGCCGATCGCGATCGAACCGGTGCGCGCCGAGCCGCTGTTCGCGGCGACCGCGACGGCGACCGTTCCGCTGCCAGCGCCGGATGTGCCACCCGTCACCGCCAGCCACGGGTTCTGGCTCGCGGCGTTCCACGCACACGACGTGTCGGCGGTCACGCCGACCGACACGCTCGCGCCATCGGCCGTTACCGCCTGACTGGTCGGCGACAGGGCGACGCTGCATGCGGGCGGCGCGCTCTGGCTGATCGTGACTGTCTGGCCGCCGATCGTCAGCGTGCCGGCGCGCGCAGGGCCGGCGTTCGCCGCGATCGCAATCCCGACGCTGCCGCTGCCGGTTCCCGAGGCGCCGCTCGTCACCGTCAGCCAGCTGTCGTGACTGACGGCCGTCCATGAACAGGCGTCCGTCGTGTTGACCGCGATGGTCGTCGCCGCGGCGTCCACGCCAGAACGACTGGCTGACGGGCGTCACGCCGAAGGTGCACGACGGCGCCGGCGTCGCGGTCACCGACACCTGCGACATCGCCACGGTGGCAATCGCATCGATGTGATGGCTCGACGCGCCGATGCCGACGTAGACATCGGGCGGCATCGTGAACGTGTCGCTGCCGACGAGCTTCCACGTGACGCCGTCCTTCGACTGATACGCCGCGATCGTCGAGCCGGCGCGATCGAGGCGGACCCAGCACGGCGCGACGGCCGACGATCCGGTTGCGCCGGTCGTGCTCACCGACGCGGGCGCCGGCGATCTTGCGGCGCTGGAACGCGAGCCCCTTGCTGAACGACACGAGCATGAATCCCCGCGCGGCGCCGGGCTGCAGCGACTCGCGGATCATCACGCCCGCTTTCACCCAGGGATCGGTGTTCGACACGGCGTCGACGCGCGCGACGATCGAGCCGTCGCCGGACAACGGCTGATAGACGTAGTGCAACGCATCCGCCGTCCCCCAGACGTCGGCGCCGGCGCCGACCACGGAGAACGTCGCGGCCGCATCGTCGAACTCGGCGTAGCCGGGCATGCCGACGGCACCGATGTCCTGCTGCGCCCATGGCGCAGGGATCGGCGGCGGCGGTGGCGGCGGCGGCGTGCCGGGATCCGGCGGCGGCGCGCCGTCCAGCGTGCTGCCGTAGATCGTCGCGTCGCTCTTCGTGCCGCCGGGACGGCTCGACAGAAACGCGTCCGGGCTGAGGACGATCTGATCGACGATCGCGCCGTCGGTGCGCTGCTGCACGCGCAGCGTATGCGGTCCGGTGAATGGGAAGTAGATGAGCGTCGGCGGGCTGGTCAGCGTGTTGTCGTCCCAACCCCAGTTGTTGAGCGTCCCTGACGGATCCTGCAGGACGATTTCCGCGCCGGTCGTCGTGCCGATCCGATACAACTGCGACCCATACCGATCGATCGCATCGTCGAACTGCACGTTCACCGAGTTGTTCGACGTGGAATTGCCTTGTGCGCGCAGCCGCACCCAGAGGTGATACGGCACGCCCGCGGTCGCGGTGAACGTCGTCTCGAAGTAGTTCGCCGGCGTGGCCGCGGGCGGCGACACCTTCGACTGGCCGCGATCCGGATTCCAGATGGCGCGGCCGCCGGCGGCGGTCGCGTCGTTCATCATTCTGCCAGTTGCCGACGATGCGCGCCGGGCGCCACGTCGGTCGCCGTCCACATGACGATCGTGCTGGCGCCGGGACCGTATGCCGGCGGCGGCGGCGGAGTGCCGCCGGTCGTGAAGCTGACCGTCGGTCCTTTCGCGCTCACGCCGGCCATCGTCTTCGAGACCACGCGCCAGTAGTAGGTCGTGCCGTGCTGCAGCAGCGGCAGGATGACTTTCTGGAAGACCGGCTGGTCAGGATCGTTTGGTCCGAGCCTGACGTTGGCCGCGAACAGCGGCGGGTTCGGATCCGTCCCGAAGTAGATGTCGTAGACGTGCGCCCACAAGCCGCCGTCCCACGTCAGCGCGACCGACAGCGGCGCGCCGACGGCGCCGTCCGCCGGCGAGACGCGCGACCGGCTTGTCGGGCGGCAGCGGCGTGAACGGCTGCGTCTCAATCGCGCCGACCGGACTGCGTGTTGTTCCACTTGCGCTCGAAGTGATCGATGAACCACTGGAAGATCCAGCTCTTGGTCGTGAAGTAGTTGTGCTCCTGCTGCTGGTTCGCCGACGGCGTCGGTCCAGTTCGACGATCCGAACACCGACAGCGCCTGGCTGTAGAACATCACGAGCTTCTGGTGGTTCAGTCCGGCGTGCGCGCGCACGCGCAGCGGGACGCCGGCCGCCCAGAGCTTGTCCATGTTGCACGACACCCACTGCCGGTCGGGATCGCGGTATTCGAACGTGTCGCTGATCAGACGGACCGGGATGCCGCGCTGCATCGCGGCGATCACCGCGTCGGTCTGCGCGCTCGTCGGTGATGCGGTACATGATGACGTCGATCTTCTGCGTCTCTTTCGGGTACCGCTTCAACAGCCGCGGCGCGTAGTCCTCCTGCTGCGGGAAATTCAGCTCGGGATCTTTCGGGTAGATCGGATAGATGCGCGCGAGCGGGTTGGTGATGTTCGCGTAGTTCTGGTAGTAGGTCGGTGTCGAGCCACAGGATCGTCGCACTTGGTCTTGAAGCTGTTGACGACGACCGGATCGTCGGAGAAGAACGGCGTCTCGTCCTCGTAGTTGCGGTACGGATCCTGCGGGCACGAACGCCGTCGGGCTGTAGTTCGGCGCCGCCGAACTCGACCGTGTTCTGGCCGGCGAACAGCATCATCTTCCAGTGCAGGATGCCGGGCGCGCGCCGTTGCGCATGCGCATCGGGATGCCGGCCGCTGCCAGCGCGTTGAGCATGGCTTCGTTGCCGTCGTAGGTCAGGGTTGGCGCTTGGGATCGACGAGCACGCGCACCGGCACGCCGGCCTGCCAGCGCCGGATGATTTCGGTCTGATAGCGCGCGTCCTGCATGAACCAGAACGCGACGTCGATGCCGACCGTTTCCGTCCTGATCAGATTGATGAGCGGCGCGCGGCAATCCTCGAACGACGCATCGCACAGTCGTTCGGACGGCGCGCGCGCCGTGAAGGTTCCAACGAGCACACCGGCGAGCGCAACTCGCCCCACGACCGACAACCTCGAACGCGGCATGACGAACTACCAGCTCCCCGATACGAAGTCGAACACGCGCGACCGTGGTCGCCATCACTGTTGTGGCTGACAGTCGCGGAGCCCGATGTGAGACGGACGCCGCCATTGGAATCGTGTCCGCAGCCGACGAGCGTCCACGTCGTGCCGTCGGGCGACTGATACGCGTTGAACGGCTGTCGCCGATGCGTTCGAGCTTCACCCAGTACGGCGCCTTGTTCAGCGTGCCGACCTGGTTGACGGTGGCCGCGCCGGCGGCGAGCCGGCGCTGGAAGTCGGTGCCCTTGCCCTGCGTGACGAGCATGAAGGCGTTGGGTGAACCGGGCGTCAACGTCTCGCGGATCATCACGCCGGCCTTGGCTGACGTCGAGGTGTTCTGCAGGCTCTTGACGCGCGCGACGATGAAGCCGTCGCCGTTCAGCGGGCGATAGGCGTAGTGGAAGGCGTCGGCCGCGCCCCACACGTCGTTGCCCGCGGCCTTCAACGAGAACGCTGACGCGACGGCGTCGAACGTCGTCGCACCGGTGAAGCCGACCGATGCCGATGTCCTGCGCCGCCCACCCGTCCGGCAGCGCCGGCGGCGTCGGCGGAGGCGACCGGCGGCAGCGGTGTGCCCGGCGTCACCGTCACGTTGTCGTAGGTCGCGAGCGACGGTCTTCTGGGTGTGCATGCTGGCCGCGGCGAGACCGATCACGACGGCCGCGCGGCATCGCGATCGTGTCGCTGCCGGCGAAGATCCAGCTGACGCCGTCGGCCGACTGATACGCGGTGAATGTATCGCCGGCTGCGATCGAGCCGCAGCCAGCGCGGCGCCACGGTGTTGCTCGCAGCGAGCGTCGCCTGCGTGGACGCTGCCGGTCGCCGACCGGCGCTGGAACGACGAGCGATCTTGCCCGGCGTCCAGATGACATGAACGCGTTGGTCGAGCCGGCCGCCATCGACTCGCGGATCATCACGCCGGCTTTGGCCCAGACGTTGGTGTTCTGCAGGCCGGCGAGCCGCGCGACGATCGATCCGTCGCCGTTCAAGGTCTGGTGCGCGTAGCTACATCGCGTCGGCGGTGCCCCAGATGTCGCCGGCATCGCCGTGACGACGCTGAAGGCAGCTGTGCGCGGCGTCGTAGCTCGCCATGCCGTTGATGGCGACCGTGCCGACATCGCCGCGCTGCCACGGGTCCGGCAGCGGCGGCGCGATGCCGCCGGGCGCGCCGCTGATCGTGCTGGCGAGGATCGTCGTGTCGTTCTTCGCCAGCCCCGGCATCGTGCGCGTGTAGGTGTCCGGGCTCAGCACGATCTGATCGATCGAGCGTGCCGTCGTTGCGCTGTTGAATGCGCATGCGTGTGCGGGCCGGTGGTCGCGAAATAGATGTCCGGTCCGAAATTGCCGAAGCCGTTGTCAGCCCATCCCCAGCCGCTGAGCGATCCCGACGTGCCGTCCTGCAGCACGAACTCGGCGCCGCCGCTCTGGCCGATGCGATACGTCGGCGATCCGAACGCATCGACCGAATCGTTGAACTGCGCGCTGACCGCGTCGTTGCTGAGCGAGTTCGCCTGCGCGCGCATGCGCACCCACATGTGGTACGGCACGCCGGCCATCGCGTTGAACGTCACCTCGAAGTAGTTCGACGGGCGCGGCGAGCGCCGGCGAGATCTTCGACTTGCCCTTGTCGGCGTTCCACAGCGCCTTGCCGCCCGCCGCGGTCGGATCGTCCAGAACGCTCCAGAGTCCGACGACGCTTGGCCGACGGCACGTCCGACGCCCAGATGACCTGCGGTCGATCGCGCCCGGCCGGCGGCGGCGGGGCGGCGGCGGCGTGCCCTTCGTCGTGAAGCTCCACGCCGGGCCCTTCGATGGTCAGGCCCGCCATCGTCTTCGCGACGATGCGACCAGTAGTAGGTCGTGCCCGGCTGCAGCGCCGGCAGCGACAGCGTCTTCTTCGTCTTCGGTGTGTCGAAGTCGACCGGACCCGAGCTTCAGATCGGCTTTGTAGAGCGGCGGATTCGGATCGACGCCGAAGTAGATGTCGTAGACGTGGGCGAAGTAGCCGGGATCCCACTTGAGCGACTGGCCGGTCGTGCTCAGGTTGATCGCGGCGTTGGCCGGCAGCAGGTTGATCGGCTTGTCGGCCTTCTGCGGCACGAACCAGTCGGTCTCCATCGCCCCGACCGAGGTTCGGTGTTGTTCCACTTGCGCTCCGAACATCTGCAGGAACCAGTCGAACATCCACGGCTTCAGCGTGAAGTAGTTGTGTTCCTGCTGCAGGTTCGCCGACGGCGTCGTGCAGTTCGACGAACCGAACACCGACAGCGGCCCGCGGCGCCGGTCGGCCGGCTGGTTGTTGTGGAACAGCACCAGCTTCTGATGGTTCAGCCCGAGGTGCGCCGCGCACCTTCAACGGAATGCCCGCCGCCCAGAGCCGGTCGAGGTTGTACGAAACGCCACTGCCGGCTTCGGGGTGCGGTATCCGAACGTATCGCTCATCACCCGCACCGGAATGCCGCGCTGAATCGCCGCGATGAGCGCGTTGGTCTCGCGCTCGTCGGTGATGCGATACATGATCACGTCGATCTGCTGCAGCTCCTTCGGGATAGCGCTTCAACAGCCGCAGCGGCGTAGTCCTCGGCCTGCGGGAAGTTCAGCGCCGCCGTCCTTCGTGTAAATCGGATAGACGCGCGCCGGCGGGTTCGTGGATGTTGGCGTAGTCGGCGTAGTTCGCGGTCTCGATCCAGTGCGTGTCGTAACTCGGTCATGAAGCTCTGGACCACCGCGGGATCGTCGGCTGAAGTAGATGACCTCGTCTTCGTAGTCGACGTAGGTCCTGCTGCGGCACGAACGCCACCGGGCTGTAGTTCGCGCCGCGAGAATTCGACGATGCCCTGGCCGGCGAAGAGCATCATCTTCCAGTGCAGGATGCCGGGCGCCGTCGCCTTGCGCATCCGCATCGGGATCCCGGCGGCGGCGAGCGCGGCGAGCATCTGATCGTTGCCGGGATAGCTCGGATTCGCCTGCGGATCGACGAGCACGCGAACCGGAACGCCAGCCTGCCAGCGCGCGATGATTCGCCGTCTGGTAGCGCGTGTCCTGCATGAACCAGAACGCGACGTCGATGCCCGACGGTCTCGTTGCTGATGAGGTCGCAGGAGCGGCGTCCGGCAGTTCTGGTACGACGCGTCGCACAACCATTCGTTCGGACCCTGCGGTGTCGTCTGGGCGTGAACGGTCGAGCTAATCAGGAGCGCTGCCGCCGCGAGCAGCACCCGCACCAACCATCTTCGTCGTCGGGGCATGAACCGGACATCCTCCTTCATCACCGTTGTGCTGGTAGTGCCACCGGTATGCCGAGCCGCATCGCAGGGCGAGGCGCGAAATCAGGAGCGATTTCGCGTATCGAGGCTGACGTTACGGGACTTTGACGCGCGCAGTTGCCGGAAAGCAGAAAACGGTTGACCCATCGTGAAGCGCGCTGCTTATACCAGGATGGGCTACCGCGTGCGCATCGCGAGGATCGCGACGCCGCCGCCGGGCACGCTCACCGGCACCAGCGTCCAGTAGTCGGAGGCGTGATGCACCACGGTGCGCGGCGATCGAGCCGACGGCGGCGCCCATCACCACGTCGCTAAGGAGTGGCGGTTCGGGGAGACGCGACGCCGCATGACGGGCGATTGCATAACCGAGCAGCTCTTCCGCCATCCGAGATGGCGCTCTCGCGACGGCGGCATCGCGAACGTCACCGCGGCATGCCCCGAGGGAAACGAAAGATTGTTGCTGTGGTCGGGCCGCGTGGGCTGCGTCGCGAGACTTGATCGGCTGCACCAGAGCGGCGGGAAGGTGCTTGTGGTTCGACCCGTCGATCGTCGGCCGTCGAGTGCGCCTGCTACGGCGGATCGACCGTCGAATCGAGGAGCGCGGGCGGCTGTGCGGTTCGCCTTGGTGAACGGTCAGGCTCCAGCAAGCGCGCCGAGCGGCCGCGGAAACAGCTGGCCTATCGCGCGTCGGCGTCGTAGACGTGCGTGATCGTCCGGCGTCTTCGCCTGCCCTGACCCGGACGAACCGCCCTGATTCTCCATTTCCGCGGTGATGCGCAGCTGGTGATGCTCGGCGTCGAGCGCGAGGGTCTGCGTGATCTTGCCGTTGCCGAGACCGCTGGATCTCGGACACCAGCTTCGCGCCATCCCACTTCGTCTTGCGCTCGAGGTGCGTGTTCTCGCCTTTCACCTTCTTGCCGTCCGGCGAGAGCGCGTCGATGCGGCCGTCGCCGCCGGGTCAGGACGATCATCGAATCGGTCTGGACGATCGTGAGGTGATCGGGAGGGACGAGGATGTCGCGCATCGCGTCGCGCTTGCGCGCACATCTCGTCCTTGTCCATCTCAGGACCGCGACCCGTGCCGCCGCCGCCGAATCCGCCGCCGCTGAATCCGCCGTGGTGTCCTCCGCCGCCGCGTCCGCCTCCGCCGTTGCCGCCTCGTCGTCCGGCGCCCGTCCTGGCCGCCGGATCGGTCGGGCGGTTGGTCGCTGAGCTCTTTGTTGAGGGTCCACGCCCCGTGAGCGGCGTCTTCTCGAGCGTCCTGCGCGCGGCTCTCGCTCGAGAGCCACATGCCGACGAAGGCGGCCATCGCTGACGACGACGGTGACGGACATGACTCGGCGCGCGAGGTTCACGTTGAACTCCATGCGGCAGGCGCTGTGGGCATCGACTCGATTATTTGCGAGCGCCCATGGCGGCGGCAATGGAAAGACTGTGACACTGCCGGGATTCGGGATTTGGGATTCGGATTTGCGATTACGATCTTTTGCAGTCGCGCAAGTGGGTTAGAGGCCTTTTTGATGAAATCTCGACACGCCGCGGCGAATCCCGAATCCCGAATCCCCAATCCGTTCTTCGTATGAAGTGGCACCGAAGCCTCTACTGGCGGATCGGCGTTCGGCGTCGTCGCGTTCCTCGCGGCGATGCTGGTCGTGCAGGCGATGTTGTTCGTCTGGACGGTCTCGCGCAGACCGGACGCACGCTGCCGGGTCAATCGCCGGGCCGTCTCAGGATGACCGTCGCGCTCGATCTGGCGCGAGGCGCTCGAGCGCGATCCGAACACCGATCTCACGAAGTATGTTCGCGAGCAGTTCGCCGAAGTAAACCATCCGTTCTTCGTGATGATGAAGGACGGCCGCCTGATCACGAGCGGCAGCACCTCGTCTCCCGGATCCGCTGATCCAGATGGCGCGGGCACGGCTCGAACGCGGCGGCGGACGCGGGCGGGGTGAGAGCCCGCGCTTCGATGGATCGCGGCCGGACGGAGGGCGCTTCGACGAGATCGGCGCGTCCCGATGGAGTGCCGCGTCCAGACGGAGTGCCGCGTCCTGAGGGAGCGCCGTGGCCGGAGGGAGCGTCGCCGCGGCCGCGCGGACCGCGGCCGCCGCCGCCCGACTGGTGGCAGCAGCCCGATCGCTACGTCGACCGCTTCGAGCTCGATGCGAGCGGCTATCCGATTCATCCGGCCCTCGCCCATCGTGGTCAGCGGCCAGCTCGTGGGCGTCGTCGTCGTGCCGGCGCAGGCGCCGTTCGGCTATCTGCTGCCGGCGCTGCGGCGCCGATGCTGACCTCGTCGCGGCCGGCGTGCTGATCGTCGGCACGCTGCTCGACGTCGGTCGATGATCTTCGGTCCGGCCCGACGGCGGCTGCGCGCGGTCGAGGGCGCGGCGCGGCAGTCTCGGCGCCGGCGACCTGTCGGCGCGCGCGCCTGATCGCGGCGGCGACGAAATCGCCGCGGTGGCGCCAGCGCGTTCAACGCCGATGGCGCGACGATCTCGCCGCGCGCGCCGAGGCGCTGGCCGCGTCGGACCGCGTGCGCCGGCAGCTGCTCGCCGACGTCTCGCACGAGCTGACGACGCCGGTGACGGCGATGCGCGGCTATCTCGAGACGCTGACCGATGCCGGAGCTGTCGACTCGACGAGGCGACGCGCGCGCGCTATCTCGGCGATCATCGGCGACGAGACGGCGCGGCTCGAGCGGCTGATCGGCGATCTGCTGGATCTGGCGCGGCTCGAAGGCGGCGGCGGCACGCTGCGGCGATCGAAGATGTCCGGTGCGCGCAGCTCTTCGAGCGCGTGGCCGCGCGCCACGAAGCGCGCGTGCGCCGCCGCCGGCGTCGCGATGACGACGACGTCGATCGACGGACGCCGAGACGGTCGCGGCGATCGCGATCGGCTCGAACAGGCGATGCAGAACCTCGCGGCGAACGCGATCCGGTACGCGCCGCCGGGCATCGGCGTTCGCCTGGCGGCGTACGCGCGACGGCATCGCGGCGATCACGCTGTCGGTCGAAGATCGAGGGCCGGGATCGCCGCCGAGCACCTGCCGCACGTCTTCGATCGGCTTCTACAAGGCGGATGCGTCGCGCGCGTTCGAGCACGTCCGGGCGGAGCAGCGGGCTGGGACTGTCGATCGTGAAGGCGATCGTGGAGCGGCACGGCGCGCAGATCTCCGTCGACAGCCGGCCCGGTCGGACCGTGTTCGAGATCAGCGGGCTGGGCCGCGCGCCGTACAGACGCCGCTGACTGGCCGCGGTGGTCTGCTGCGGAACGCTGGACGACCTCGTCGCGGATCCGATCGCGCAGCCAGCAGGACCGGCTCCGGATGCCGCGCGATGAAGGCCTGCCATTCGGCTTCCGCACAGCGTGACGCAGATGACCCGGTCGCGTTCGTTGCTCATGGCTCCAGACATGTACACAGCGCGAAGGTCATGCAGAAAATAGAATGATCTGATTAGACCCATCTTATTTCAGCTCATGGTTCTTGCGGGCGCGTCTTGGCGAGCGGCGGCGCCAGCCTGCAGCGGCCGCGCACCGTCTCGAAGCGCCTGCGAGCAGCTCGTGAATCATCCGCGGCACGCGGTTCGCGCGCGCGTAGACCCCAGCCGGTCTCGCGCACCAGCTCGTAGCCGTCGATCCGGCGCGACGAAGAACTGCCCGGCGCGCACCTCGCGCGCGATCGCCTGGTAGGGCACGATGCCGATGCCCAGCCCGGTCTTGACCATCGCCTTGATGATCTCGACGTTCTCGGTGTCCATCACGATCGGTCGGCTCGATCTTCTCGGTGGCGAAGAACTGATCGATCACGCGGCGCGTCGCCGATCCGGCCTCGAAGAGGACGAACGGCTGCCCGCCGAGATCCGCGGCCGCGACGACGCTTCTGCGCGCGCCAGCGGATGCGTCGGCATCGTGACGAGCAGCAGCTCTTCGCGCAGCACCGGGACGGTGACGAGATCGCGACTCGTCGACCGGCAGCGTCAGCAGCCCGGCGTCGATCGCGGCCGCCGCGGATCTCCTCGACCGACCGGCCCGCCGTGGCCACCGTCAGCCGGACGTCGAGGTGCGGATGGACGCGCCGCAGGTGTTTGAGCAGCGGCGGGAACACGTAGAGGCAGACGGTCATGCCGCCCGACAGCCGCAGCGTGCCGCGCAGCTCGCGCGTGCGGTCGGTGATCGTGCCGACCGTGTCGCGGACGTCCTGAAACACGCGCTGCCCGAGCTGCACCAGGCTCTCGGCCGCCGGCGTCATGCGGACCTGGCGGCCGACGCGCAGGAACAGCGGCTCGCCGAGCTCCTCTTCGAGCAGCAGAATCTGCCGGCTGATCGCCGACTGCGACACGTGCAGCTTGCGGCCGCAGGCCGTGAACGATCCGGCTTCTCAGCGATTGCCTGCAGAAGAATCTCCAGCTGCCGAAGGTCCACTCCAATTCCACCGCGTCGCCAGCTTCTGCGTCGAGGGTGGAGGAGCTCGTCGACGATCCACCCGGCCTGGTGGACGTCGCGCGCGATCGGTGAGCGCGAAGCGGATGTCGGTGCTGAGCGCGCGGCCGGCGCTCTCGCTGTACGTCCAATCCCCGCCATCGCTTCTTCGTTGCCGTCGAAGATCAGGCCGACGATTTCGAGCGAGCGATTCAAGGTCGCGCTGCCCGAGTTGCCGCCGGTGATGTCGTTGGTCGTGACGAAATCGACCGGCAGGCTGGCGTATCTTCGCGCGGAACGCGGTCTCGCCCACCTTCGTTCGCCACGCCTGCAGCGTGCGGCGGCAGCTTGAACTCGCCCTTGTTGCCGCGCGATCGGGCCAGCGTGAACATGTCGCCCAGCCGCGTCGTGAACGGCACGGTCTTGCCGCGGCTCACGTAGCCCGCGACGTGGCCGAAGGTGACGCGCAGCGTGAAGTTCGCGTCGGGATACATCGACGCGCCTCGTCCAGGCCGCGAGCCCCGCGCGAACCCCGAGCGGTTGCGCAGCAGCTTCTCGTTCAGAATGCGCGTCCGCTGCCGCTGATCCGTTGAGCGACGGCAACAAATCGCATCGCGAACGCGATCGCCGGATCCGTCGATGTTGGCGAAGGCCTCCGGTCCGGCCTCGATCAGCCGCTTCCGGACATCGAGTCGATCCCAACTCTGTCTTGCCGCCGATGCACCGCTTGCGCCAGCGTCCTCGCGGGAGACGCACCGGCGGCCAAGCGTCTCGGCGAGCGCGGTGACCGCTGGAATTGCCGCTGCGCGCCGGCAGCGCGAGCGCCTTCTGGAATCCAATCGTGAGCAGCTCCTCTTCGAGCGCCGTGATGATCGGATCGTCGTTGAGCAGCCCCTCGCTGCACCTGCGGCCAGTTGCGCTCCTGGAACTGCGGGCTCGCGCTCGCGGTCCGAGGTCTTCGCGCGCTCCTGAGCGAACTCGTACAGGCCGACGCCGTAGCTCGACGAGCGTCGGACTGCTGACAGCCAGCCGAGCGCCGAATCGAGATCCGGCGTTCGCTTCGACGTCGTTCTTGTAGACCGCCGCCTGGGCATCGAGGACGCCGCCGAATTCCGCCTTCAGCTCCGGCTTCGTGTTCAGAAACGCCGAGGAACTCGCGCTCGCGCTGCTGGCGTTCGGCGACGACATTGGTGGCCCTTGCAGCGCGGCGAGCACGTCCTTCTGATACTTCGAGCGTATTGGCCAGGCCGAAGATCTGGCTTTTGCAGGATGACTTGATACTCGGCTTCATCGCCGCGTACGCTACGCAGCAGCCCAAGCTGCATCTCGAGATCTTCGATCTGGCTCGGAATGCCCTTGCGGAGGTTGTATTCGGCCGAGTAGCTCTCGCGGTAGCGGTTCGTGTTGCCGGGGTTCCCGGCCACCATGCGTGAAGTCGCCGTCCTTGACGCCGGCCATCGACGACGCGCAGGTAGTGATCCGGCTTCACCGGCACGTGCGACGCGTCGTATCCGCCGTGGCTGCCGTCGGTGCCCTGGTAGGCGCGGAGGATTGAAATGTCCGACACGTAGCGCGGGAAGCGGAAGTTCATCTCGTCGCCGCCGAAGTAGCCCAGCTGCTTCTCCGGCGCGTAGACGAGGCGGATGTCCCTGATACTCCTCGTAGACGATCAGCAGCACCGTGCGCGCCGCTGTTGAAGTCGACCGCCGTCGCACGAGAACCGATCGCCCTGTTCAGTCGGTGCAGGCGCGCTCGAGATCGGACCGCGCCGCCTGGCGCACGCGCTGGATGTCGGCGATGTCCATGCCGGGTTTCACGCCCGCATTGACCTCGGCGGTGACATCGCGCGCGCTGCGCTCGACTTCGGCCTTGAACCGCTTGCACGGCACCTCGTCGGCCTGCGACTTGGCAGTGAAGCCGGTGTCGATCAGGCTTGTCGGCGCTTTTCCTTGTTCTGCTCGGCGAGCGCCGATGTGCGGATGCAATCGAGCGCGACGTGATGGTTGGTGAGGATGAGGCCGTTGGGCGAGGCGAACGTGCCGGTGCCGCCACCGCCGCCCGAGAGCGAGACGAACCGGCGCGTAACGCAGGCGGTCGAGATCCTGCGGCGTCAGCTTGACGCCGTACTCTGCTGGCGATGACGTCGAGCGGGCAGCTGGTTGATGCGCCACATGCCTTCGTCGGCGACGAGCACGGCGCCGCACGCCGCCGAGAATGCAATGCTCCAGCGAATGTTTTTGTGTTCATGGGTCGTCTGATGATTGCCGCGAGTGTCATGCGTTGATCGTCGACGCTCGCGCGCGCAAGCGCGAGATGCGCAGCCCCGGCTGCGAAGAATCCGACGAACCAGGCGTAGTCGTAGACGGTTTGAGCGCCGGAATGACGCAGCCGCCCCACGCCAGCGCGCAGCCGAGCGCCGTGGTCGCGCAATCGCGCGCCAGTTCCAGCCGCGATACACGCCGTCGACGAGGTAGAGATCCTCCAGCCGCAGTTCGCGCCGCCGAACCAGCCAGTAGTCGACGACCAGCACGCCGGCAATCGACCCGAGGCCGCCCGAGTATCCGAGCAGCCACGTGAAGATGTAGCCCGACGGATCCGCGAGCAGCTTCCACGGCTGAATGAGGATGCCGAGAATCCCGGTGATCAAGCCGCCGGTCTTGAAGCTGATGAAGCGCGGAAACGCGTTGGCGAAATCGTTGGCCGGCGACACCGACGTTCGCCGCGATGTTGACGGCGATGGTCGCGACGACGACGGTGAACATCGAGATGGCGACGACGACGGGCGAGCTGAACTTGCCGACGAGCTGCACCGGATCCCAGATCGATCTCGCCGTAGATGATCGCCGTCGCGCTCGTGATCATCACGCCCATCGCCGCGAACAGCGACATCGTCGTCGGCAGCGCCACGACCTGACCGACGATCTGCTCGCGCTGGCTGCGGCCGAAGCGCGTGAAGTCCGGCATGTTCAGCGACAGCGTCGCCCAGAAGCCGATCATCGCCGTCAGCGACGGCACGAAGACGGGCCAGAACTCGCGCGAACGTCGTGAAACTTTGCCGGGATGCGACAGCAGCGGGCCGAGCCCGTTGGCCCGCGAGATCGCCCACCACAGCAGCACGCCGGTCATGATCAGCACGAACGGCGCGGCCCAGTTCTCGACGTGGCGCAGCAGATCCATGCCGCGATAGATGATGAAGATGTTGAGGCCCCAGAACAGCAGGAACGACAGCCACGGCCGTCGTCGTGTGCCCGCCGAAGCCCGCGCCGAGCAGCGTCGGTCCATCCGGGAATGCACGGTCGCGAAAAACGTGTTGAGCGCTTCGCCGCCGATCCACGCCTGAATGCCGAACCAGCCGCACGCGACGAGCGCGCGCATCAGCGCCGGAACGTTCGAGCCCGATCGTGCCGTAGGCCGCGCGCGCGAACACCGGGAACGGGATGCCGTACTTCGTGCCGGGATGCGAGTTCAGCAGGATCGGCACGAGGACGATCGTGTTGCCGAGACAGAATCGTGATCAGCGCCTGCGACCAGTTCATGCCCGACGCCATCAGCCCCGACGCGAGCATGTAGGTCGGAATGCAGTGCGCCATGCTGATCCACAGCGCCGCGTAGTTGTAGGTCGTCCAGTTGCGCCGCGCGATCGCGCACCGGCGCGAGGTCCTGGTTGTAGAGCGGACTGGCCTCGACGCGTTTCGTGCTGACAAGCTCGACGCGGCCGTCGGAAAGCCGGCGTTCGTTGGCCGTCGTCATGTGCCGGAGGCACCCTCCATACCTCGACGCCACGTGACTCTCAGGCGACGCGAGACGCGCGTCTGCGGTGGTGGCCAGCGCTGCTCCTTCTCGCAGCTCGGCGAGCGCCAGATACATGCAGTCGGGAACTCGATGTTTCAAACTGATCGCCAACAACAGTGCTGCCCGAACCAGGTTTTCATCATCGGCCAAATGGATCAGTCCGTCTGCGGCGCCGTCGACGAGCGCGGCGAGCGCCTGGGACGCGAGGTGTCGCGTCGAGTTCGGCGCCCGCAGTCTTCCGGCGTAGTGCGCCGGCCGCTTCGGTGAGCATCAGCTTAGGCGCCAGCCGGCCGACCGGGCGTCCGAGCAGCCCAGCGGCCTCCCCGCTGCCGCGCTTCGCCACGACCCAGCGCACGGCAACGGACGCGTCCGAGCACGGCGAGTATCCGGAACGGCTCCATCAACCAGTTGCATCGCGTTCTCGCCGAATCACGCGCGCGCTGTCGAAGGCGCCGGACTCCCTGGTCCGCCGGAGGCTGCACGAAGCGCACGGGCCCGTCGCTCGAACGCCGTTCGACGCGCGCCTGACCGATGCGGCGAGCGTCGAGCGAACTTCTTCCTCGAGCGAGACTCACGGCCGGCGGCGCGCCGCTTCAGCGCGACCGCGACGTCGTCGTCAGAGCTGCCGAACTTTGAGTTGCGCCATGACTGGATTCTAGCACTGGGTGCCCCCACATGGGCGCTCCTGCGGGAGCACCGTCGTCAGCGCTTGAAGTCGCTCTTCGAGAGCCCGGGTTCACTGAGAATCTCGTCGAGGACGGAGCTCGTCGACCGAGGCGGCCGTTGCTCGTGGTCACGATGCGGAACGGCATCAGGAGACCGGCGACCTCCCCGTCGATCGCTGTGAATGTCACGACGACGGGGTTCTTGTCCTGTCCCGTGTATTCGATCTGTGTCGGCGCATGTGTCGAGCCGTCCACGACGAGGCCGCGCCGCGAAACGGTCGCCGGTCACCAGCGCGGACGAACGGTTCGGCGCTCGAGTTTTCGATGGTGACCGCGGTCCGCTGCATTCACGCGCGGGTCGACCATCTCGACGTGATTTCGGCACGGACCGAAACGCGAGGGCTGAGTCGGGCCCGACGTAGGTCGCGGTGCCGAGCAGCAGGCGCGCGACCCGCAGCCGTTCGTTCAGCAGGATCTGGCTGACGAGCCGATCGGGTGGATAACTGACCGCGGCATCATCGTGCATCGCGCTCAGGACACGGCCTCCGGCGTAGCCTGCCATCTTCTGCAGGACACCTGACGTATCCGTGCGCAGATAGTGATCCGGCAGGAGCAGCTTGATCTCGACCGCCGCGCCAGCCAGCCCGCCGACATCGTCCACGACGAAACGCGATCGCCCCTTGAGGATGAGCGTGTGCAACGAGTGGACGGTCCTGCCGCCCCCGGAGATCGCCGCGCGGCTGTAGCGGAACAGGTTCTCGGCGGCGACGTCCATGAACTACCGTCTGGTCCTGTGCGCCCACGCGCGGCGGACAAGGCCGCGAGGGCGAGCACGAGCGCGCTGCGTATTTTCATGGCCGAGCTCCCGGCACAGCATACCCCGTTACTATGGGGGAGCGTGTCGACGTCACCGCTCGCGCCGGATCCGATGGTGGCTGCTCGCCGTGCTGGTGCTCGAGCTCGTGGGGACGCTGGTCGAGCTGCTGCTCCTGCACGCATTTCGAAGACCTGCTCCAATGCATACCGCTGGTCCTGATCGTGCTCACGCTGCTCTGGTCGCGTGGCACGTCGCGCGCCCGCGGCCCGCGAACCTGCGCGCGCTGCAGGTGACGATGTGTGGCCTGGTCCTGGCAGGTTTCGTCGGCATCCGCGTGCATCTGCAAGGCGCCGCGGAATTTCAGCTGGAAATGGATCGGTCTCAGCCGCGGTGGAACGTCTTCAAGAAAGCGCTGCAGGCGCAGGCGCCGCCGGCGCTCGCGCCAGGCGTCATGCTGCAAATGGGGTTACTCCGGTCTTGTCTACGCGTATCGTCATCCTGAGGAGGAGATCCATGATTTTCATCAAGCGAGTGCTCGTGTTCACGATCGTCGCGCTGGCGGCGCACGGGGCCGCGCTGCAGGCGCAGGTTGGCAAGGGGCTGATCGATCCGAACGTCGCATCCGAGCAACAGCTCGCAGGTTTGCCGAACATGACGCCCGCCATCGCCAAAGCGCTGGTCGAGAAGCGGCCGTTCATGAGCATCACGGATCTGAACGCGTTCCTGCTGTCGCAGAAGCTGACCAGGGAGCAGGCGGCCGAGTTCTACCGCAAGGCCTTCGTGCACATCAATCTCAACACGGCGACCCGGGACGAGATCCTGCTGATTCCCGGCATCGCCCAGAAAATGGCGCACGAATTCGACGAATACCGGCCGTGGAAGACGTGGGCGCAGTTCGACAAGGAGATCGGCAAGCTACGTCGGCAGGGAAGAGACCGATCGCCTGAGCAGTACGTGTTCATCCCGGTCAACCTCAATACCGCGACCGACGAAGACATCATGAGCATTCCGGGCGCGGGTCAGAAAATGGTGCACGAGTTCAAGGAATACCGGCCGTGGAAGACGAAGGAGCAGTTCGACAAGGAAATCGGAAAGTACGTCGGCGCCGAAAGAGACGCGCGCGTCTGTGGCGCTACGTCGTCATTCAGTAACGTTACGGGCGAACGGCGCGGCGAACGGCGATTCGGCCGGTCACCCGGATCCAGTTCACCGTGCCGTCTCGCCGCGCGGATGAACTCAACCGACTGACCCTTGTCTGACCCCTCCAGCACGACCGCGCGATCGGCGCCGTAGAACGCGAGCGGCATCTCCGCCTGCGCAGCACCGGTGTTGAGGCTGGACCTGCACCAGCAGCCGATGATTCTCGGCACGCACCACGACCGCGTTCATCGGACGAATGTAGCGTCCGATATGGGTGCCGGATCAGGCTGCGCCGCGAGCGGTTCCACCGCCGGCAATGTCTCGACCAGTCCGCGGTGCGAGATCGCCTGGTTCATCGCGTAGCTCACCCCGGCATACGATTTGAGCGCGGCACGCTCGACGTCCTGAATCAGCCGCCAGCCGACGTTGGCATTCGTCAGAATCGCGATCGCGAAATTCCGCTCAGGCACGAGCTCCAGCAGCAGGATGTGACCGGCCAGCGTGCCCCCATGCGCCGCGGTCCGGATCCCGCCGACGGTTCGCAGGTGCCAGGCGATGCCGATGTCGTCGTCCATGCTCTGCTTGCGCAGCTGCGCGGTCTTCATCAGATCGAGCGATGCGCGCGTCAGCACGCGCTGCCCTCCTGGCGCCATCCCGTCTCCCAGGTGGAATTGCGCGTAGGTCAACAGATCGGTCATGCACACACCGACGCCGCCGGCCGTGACGCTGGTCGACGGCACGAAGGGCCGTCTGCAGCGTCGGCGGCCCGTCGCCGCGGACGTTGTGACCGAGCGCGAATCGCTGGCTGATGAACTCGCCCGCCGTCGTGCCGGCGTGGGTCAACCCGAGCGGCGTGAACACCAGGTCGCGCATCGCACGATTGATCGACGTGCCGGTGACAGCCTCGATGACGCGACCGGCGACGCTGAACCCGGCGTTGTTGTAGCTCCACGCCGCGCCCGGCGGCGCTAGCTGCATCAAGTCTGGCATCGTCGTCGCCACGAAGTTTCGCAGGGTGTCTTCGCCGCGATCGGGACCGGCCACCTGCCCCTCCCAGCCGCTGGTATGCGTCAGGAGGTTCCAGACCATCACGCTGCCGCTCACCGCCTCGTCCTGCACGCGGAAGTCGGGGAGGTAGGTGCGCACCGGCGCACGCAGATCGACTTTGCCCTGCTCGACGAGCCGCATCATCGCGGTGGCGGCGAAGGTCTTCGAGATCGACGCGATGGGAAACACTGTGTGAGCCGTGACCGGGAGCGGATCTTCGACACTGGTCACGCCGAGACCGCGAATCGTGACGCCGCCGTTGTCGACGATGCCGAGGGCAACGCCGGGCACGCGATACTCGGCCATCTTCGCTTCGGCCAGCGTCGCAAGGGCGTCGAAGCGCGGATCCGTTCGCTGGCCGCGCGTCGCGGTGGCGAGCTGAGCAGCCACGACGACGACGCCACCACGATCACAAGCGCGCGTTTCATCGTCATCGGCGCACCGCAGGGACGAGACGCTGTAATTCCTCGAACCAGTTTTGAATCACGGTCAGTCGGGGCTCTGCCAGACTTTCGAGCTCCCCATCCTTGATGACCAGAAACCGTCGGCCGTCCGGCGCCACGTCGGCACATCGTAAACGGTTCCGGAGGCCCCGCCGATCCGGTGACGGATCTGAAAGAGCTTTACCGGTTCCTTCGACGTGAATTGAGCATCGGGCGCGACCGCCACGCTTCATCATCGCACCGGCCGGCGATAGGTAGAAAATCTCACGCATGTTGCGCGCCCACACCGGCCTCGTGCCTCCCTGGACGGAAACTTGGCGGCGCTCTCTGTCGACATCTGGGAAGGGACGCACATGAGATCTCGCACTGTCCCGACTGCCTCGACTGATACGCGAGCCACTTTGCCGTCAGGCGAGATCCGCGGATTCATCGGATTTTCATCTTTCAAAATATCGCGCATCGTCGGCGTATCGCCGCCGATGATGATGAGCGACGTTCCGAAGCCAACTCCCCTGCCAACCATTCGACTGCCGTCGGGGGAAATGGACATCGCGGGAAACGGAGGCGCGATCCGGACGCGCGGTCGCCGCTGCCTGCCGCAGATTTGGCAAACACGCCCTTGAATGTCCCGCTGTACATGACCGTTGCACCGTCGGGGCTCCAGAGAGGAAAGTCTTCCAAGTCGGGTGTATTGGTCAAACGTCGAAGTGTTGTGGTCTTCAGATCCCAGATCCATATGTCGCGCGCCGCGTCGCGAACGGTCACCGCAACGCTGCCTCCGTCTGGAGAGATTCTGGGATAATGCATGGCCGCGGAGGCATCTAGAGCGGTTCCTCACGGCCGTCGCGATCGACCCAGGCCAGCTTTACGCGCGCCGATCGACCCGCCGCGCGCATAGACGACTGTGCCTTCATCGGAAACCGTCATCTCCGCCGCGCCGCAGCGTCGTCGCAACGGACTCGAGGACGCGGACTGGAGATCCGACAACCTGCGCTCGCTGAGCGTCGAACCGTACTGCCCAGATCGCGCCGTCGTTCGCAAACAGGAGGTGCCCGGTCTTCACCAGCTGCGGATAGGTTCCGCGCAGCAGTGTGGTGCGTGTTCCAGCGCTCACATCAAGGGACGCGATGGAGTAAGGATCGCTTGGAGCGTTCGTGACCACAGTGACCAGGATCTTCCCGCGGGTTGGCGTCAGGCACGGCCAAGAACAGGCCCACTTCGCCGCCGGCTGGATTCGCCTTGGCGAGGGTCGAGGTCTTGCCGCCTTCGTCGAGGCGTAGCAGATCTCCGCCGTGCGTTGCGGCAATGACGCTGCCGTCGGCTTCCCATGCGACGCCGCGAAACCCACCCACTTGCAGCGTGACGGACGGACGCTGCACGCCGTTGAATGTCTGCCGCCGCCAGGTGAACGCAGGCGCCAGATAGCCGAACGACTGTCCGTCCGGCGAAATAGTCGGCTGCTGCGGATTGCTCGACTGGATATTGGAACGGACTCCAGCGCATCGAGTGCTCGTGAAAACACGCGTCTTTCGCGATCGCCGACGCTACACGAGGCGTGATCCATCGCGGGCGATTTCAAAATCGCGGCCGTATCCGCCGAAGCTCAACGCGGCCGGTCCTGTCAGCGCGAGCTCCGCACGCACGACGCGGCGAGTTGCCGCCGCTGGTGTAGGGCGGATCCAGGATGCCGCGAGGGCCCCAACCGCCAGACTGCCGGCGGCGCCGAGTCCGATGGCCGCGGCGAGCGGGCGATGTCGGGCCGGCATCGGAGGAACGCCTGCGGCCCGAGCGTTGGCGGCGACTGCAAGCTCGAATCGGGGCATCACCGATGTCGCGCAGGCGGCTGCGCACGTCCTTCGTTAAACAGTGCCCTCAGCAATCTGACGACACGATCCGGCGTCGCTGCCGGCAAGTGCGCCCACTCCGGCTCTTTCGTCATGATCGCGACTACGAAGTCGGCGATGTCCTCCCTGGTGAACGCGCGCCGCCCGCTGAGCATTTCCGAACAGCACGCATCCAAATGCCCAGATGTCGGCGCGTTTATCGACGGGCCTTCCTCGGCTTGCTCCGGCGACAGTACGCGGCGGTGCCGACGATGACACCGAGCCGGCTCGCCACAGCCGTCATGGTCGGCGACATCGAGGCGTCCGCAGACTCGCTCGTCGGCCAGCGCCTTGGCCAGACCGAAATCGAGCACCTTCACGCGGCCATCGCCGGCGATCTTGATGTTTGCCGGCTTCAAGTCGCGGTGGACAACGCCTGCTCGTGCGCGGCGTCGAGGGCGTCCGGCGATGTGCGTCGCGATCTGGATCGCGTCGGCGACGGAATCGGCCCGCGTGCAATCCGATCGGCGAGCGTCTCGCCATCGACTAGCTCCATCACGAGCGCCGTGACGTCGCCCGATTCTTCGATCCCGTAGATCGATGCGATGTTCGGATGATTGAGCGATGCGAGGACTGCGCCTCGCGCGTGAAACGCGCGCGGCGGTGAGGGTCGGCGGCAAAGAGCGGCAGAATCTGAGCGCGACGTCGCGCCGCAGCTTGCCGTCGTGCGCGCGATACACCTCGCCCATGCCGCCTGCGCCCACGAGCGAGACGATCTCATACGCGCCGAGATGCGTCCCTGCCGATAGCGCCATTGACGCCGGCGATTATAAGTCCCATCGTTGCTGCCCTTCCTGCCCTACCTGCCTCCACCTGCCCTCCTGCCCTTCCCGCCTTCCTGCCCCTTCCTGCCCTTCCTGCCCTTCCTGCCCTTCCTGCCCTTCCTGCCCTTCCTGCCCTTCCTGCCCTTCCTGCCCTTCCTGCCCTTCCCGCCTATACTTCCCGCGTCATGGCCGAGACAACGATTCCCGACAACGCGCTGACGTCGATTCTCGACGCGCTCGACAAGGCCAACGCGCGCGTGAGCGCGCAGTTTCCGGGCGACTCGCCCGCGCGGCAACCGGTCCATACCGGCTACGGCGGCGCGCACCTCTTCAAGGCCGACGCCGCGTCGAAGCTCGGCGCGCGTGGCGCTGCGCTCGCTGCAGGAGCATGCGCCGGACGCGGCCACGTTCGCCGCCGCGCTCGGACTCGACCCGGCGCTGGCGCGACCGCATCTACCTGCGCGTGATCGACAAGCTCACGCAGCGAGCCGGTCGAGGATTTCCGCATCGACTTCGAGGACGGCTTCGGCAACCGGCCCGACGAGGAAGAGGATCGCTTCGCCGTGGCCGCCGCGGACGAAGTGCGCGGCCGGACTGGCGGCGCACACGCTGCCGCCGTCGATCGGCATCCGCATCAAGCCGCTGAACGACGGAGCTCAAACGGCGCAGCGCTGCGCACGTTCGATCTCGTTCTACGCCTGCTCGAGCGCCTCGGCGGAACACTGCCGCCGAACTTCGTCGTCACGCTGCCCAAGGTCGACCTCGCCGGAACAGGTCACCGCGCTCGCCTCCGCGTGCGACGCGTTCGAATACTGGCGCGAGCTGCCGGCGGGCACGCTGCGGTTCGAGCTGATGGTCGAGACGACGCAGTCGATCTTCGCGTCCGACGGCAGCGTCGCGCTGCCGCGGCTCATCGCCGAAGGCGGCGGCCGGATCGTCGCCGCGCATTTCGGCACCTACGACTACACCGCGGCCTGCGGCATCACGGCCGCGCACCAGCACATGCTGCATCCGGTGTGCGACTTCGCGAAGCACGTGATGCAGGTCACGCTCGGCCGGCACCGGCGTCTGGCTGTCGGACGGCGCCACCAACGTCATGCCGATCGGATCACGCGAGGTCGTGCATCGCGCCTGGCGGCTGCACGCGCGAGCACGTGCGGCACTCGCTGGTCACCGGCTTCTACCAGGGCTGGGATCTGCACCCGCGCAGCTGCCGTCGCGCTACGCCGCCGTCTACAGCGTTCTTCCTCGAGGGCTGCGCCGCCGCGTCGGAGCGATCTGAAGAACTTCGTGCAGAAGGCGGCGCAGGCGACGCTCGTCGGCGACGTGTTCGACGATGCGGCGACGGGACAGGGGCTGCTGAACTACTTCCTGCGCGCGATGAACTGCGGCGCGATCACCGAGCAGGAAGCGGTGGACATGAGCGGGCCTCATCGCTCGAGGAGCTGCGCAGCCGGTCGTTCGGAGCATCCTGAAGAGCCGCCGGGCTAGCGCTCGCGGACGCTGACTTCCTCCGGCGCCGCGTAGCCTTCGGCTTCGTAGCCGCCGCGGTAGTCTTTCTCGGTCGGACGGCGGATCTTCGACTGCGCCACCACGCGATCGCGACGCAGGCCGACGAAATCGTCCACGCGCGTCCAGCCCCTTGCCGGCGCTCTTCTCGAGGAAGCGCGTCAGCCCTTCGTTCAGCTCGCGGATCACGTTCGGCCCGATCGCGTGATCGAGCATCGCCGCCGTGCACACCTGCACCGTGCCGCAGCCGAGCAGGAAGTAGTTGAGCGCGTGCTCGAAGGTCGGAGATGCCGCCGATGCCCGAGAACGCCTTGTCGGGAAACGCCTGCGTGAGCTGCGACATCTTGGCGAGCGACAGCGGCAGAATGGCCGGCCCGCCGAGGCCGCCGGTCGACACCAGGCCGTCGACGTTGCACCTCGAAGTCGAGCGTCTCGGCGTCGATGAGCGGCAGCGACGTGAAGGTGTTCGACGAGGAGATCGCGTCGGCGCCGCCGAGGAACGCGCCGCGCGCCTCGATGACGATGTCGGTCGTCGACGGCGTGAGCTTGGCCCACACCGGAACGCTTCGCCACCTCCTTGACCACTTTCGTGACGATGGAGACGAGCTCCTGGTCCTTGCCGACATTCGAGCCCATGTCCGGGCCGATCCATGTGCGGACACGACAGGTTGATCTCGATCGCGTCGCACCCTCGATCCTGGCAGGCCACGGCGAGCGTCCTGCCAGTGCCGCAGTCTCGGTGTCGCTGCCCGAGCCCGCCATGATCGACGCCACGAGCACGCTGATCGGGATACGCTTTCTTGATGCGGCCGAGCCGCGGCACCCACCAGTCGAGCGTCTTGTCGGAGATGAGCTCCCAGTTCCACGACGAATGGAGCGCGGCGCCCGGCCGCTTCTTCATCGACAGGTGCGGCGAGTCGGCGTCGGCGCGCAGGAACTTGGTCTTCGGGCCCGAGCGACGTTGACGACCGGATGCAGGCCGATCGTTTTCGTCACCACGCCGCCCCAGCCGGCCTCGAACGCGCGCACGATGTTCTGCTCGGATTCGGTCGGCGGCGCGGACGACAGCAGGAACGGATTGCGAAAGCGAATGCCCGCTAAAGCGTGGTTGACAAGATCCATGGCCTCGGTCCTGGTCCTATGTCCGGGTGACGGTTCCTCAATTAGACCGTAGGGCTGCTCGGTTGGCGACGAAAATCTTCGTTCGGGCTGTCGAGGCCGAACGGCTCCGAGATTGACGAGCAGGTGATGGCGATTCGGCATCGTCAGCGTGATCGCCGTGGCATCGCCGCAGGCCGTCGAGCGCGGCGTTGGCCATCGCGTAGAGCGTGTGCTGCACCGACTGGCTCTCGTGCGCGGCGAAGGTCTCGACCAGCGCGCTGCGGATTCGGTGGCGCGCCGCCGAAGTCCGTGGTGCCGCGCCGGTATGTCCACGGATGCGGTGACCGACGTCGCCAGGATGCGGTCGTGCGTCTCCGGGAGCGTCGTGAACTCGTCGCGCGGAAAGCCCGCGAACGCCGAGTCCGTGGTCTTGAGGACGACGAGGCTTTCGAGGCCGGCGACGACCTCCGTCCCGCCGGCCTGTTTCGTCGCATCTTTCGTCACATCTTTGTTACGACTGCCGTCCACCGCTCGCCTCCCGGCTGCACGAACGCGTGCGGGTGCGGCGGCCGCCAACCGACAACCGCTCCCAGCGATGCTCGACCGCGCTGATACGCACCTTGGGACACCGCGGGCTTGGCCGCGAAATGATCCGCCAGTCGGCAGGCGAAGGCTTCGGCGTGCTCGATCGCGTCCTGCCGCGCCAGCGCGTAGACGGTGTTCTTCATCGTATCGGTGGCGATGCACGGGCTGTTGTCGCCCTCGGCGTAGACCGGTCTCGAACGCGCCTTCGAGCTGCACGGCGATCGTGAGGTCGACGATCTCGTGCGGATCGCGGGTCCGGCGTACCTTGACCAGGCGAACCTGCGACTTGCCGTAGCGATTCCAGCTCAGGGCCACGTCAGGATCCTCGGTAGGTCGAGCACCTGAACGGGCTGAGCAGCAGCGGCACGTGAAAGTGCTGCGCTCGCGTCCGCGACAGTGAAGGTGATCGTCACGTCCGGAAAAAACGGATCGGCCGCGCCACGCGCGCGCAGGTAGCCGCCCGTGTCGAACGGTGAGGCGATAGTCGCCGGCGATCATCGGCTGGTTCGTGGTCAACGTGGCCAGACGTCCATTCGCGTCGGTCGTGCCCTGCCCGACGCGACTCCACGACGTCGCCGTTGCGGATTTCGAGCACGACGCGCATGCCCGCGCCGGGACAGCCGCGCGACGTGTCGAGCACGTGCGTGGTGATGCGGCCGCTCGACTCGAGCAGCTTGGCAATCCGCAGGCGCGTGATCTTCGCGCTGCTCGTCTGCCGCAATGCGGATCTCGATGAGCGGATCGTTGTCCAGGCGCCCTTCGAGCAACTGCAGCATCTCCTCGGCGCTCTTGCCGGTCGCACAGACGATGAAGATGTAGCCAAAGCGAGCCTGCATCCACGATTGGCCTCGACCAGCCGGGCGAGCACGTCGCTCGACGCCGACGCCGCGCCTGCCTGCTCGGCTGCCGACCAGCGGCATCGCCCACTCGACCCACTAGACCCACCCGACCCACTGACCCAATCTGCGGGTGCGCGGAGAACGCCTCCAGCCAATCAGCCCGATCGAGGCCCGGTCCGAGATCGTATCGGCTGCTGCGGTCACGGCGTCCATGGACGGCAAACGGCCGGGCGCCGGCCATCTCGTGCGCCCATCGCGTCGAGCCGCAGCACCGCAGCAGCTCGCGGACGGCGCGACGGCGTCGCCGAGATCCGTTCAATCCGGCCGAGCGTCATATGCCCGGAACAACCGGGCATGGTTGGCGCGGACGGCCGAACAGCCGCAGGCGGCCGACGCCGCCGTCCGGATAGATGTTGAAGCGGACATGCGTGACGTCGCCAATCTCGCGCGACGTTCGTCCTCGAAAATGTTGCGGCGGTGCGCCTGCAGCGGCGTCCGCGTCATGAGCGCCAGCCACCGCTGCATGCGTGGGATCGGACAGAACCTTCGAGACTGCACGCGCCCGGCGCGTTGCCCTTGAAATGCCGCGTGTCGACTTCCACGCGACGCACGGTCCCGGGGTGCCCAATCGCACGATCGTCCAATCGTGACCGGTGCCGCGGCGCCGTTTGGTTTCCCACCCGTCGCCCATGTGCGTGGCATCGCCCGGCATGATGAGGTTGTGCCGCGATCCGAAGAACATGTCGCTGCACGACGACGACCAGGCCGCCATGCTCGGCGGCGGCCAGGTCGACGTCGCCGCGACGGGCGAGGCGCGGCCAGTCGGCGACGACGTCGCCGTGGACGCGGCAGGCGGGCGACGCCGCCGTCGGGGAAGATGCTGAGCCGCAGGTGCGTGCGCACGCGGCGCGCGGTCGACGGCGAATTGATTGTGCGCGTCGCCGTCGAGCGGCGTCCGCGGCAGGATCTCGTGCCAGTCCGCGCGGCGCAGATCATCGGCGGCGAGCGCGCCGGTCCGATCGCAGCACGTCGATCGGCGCACGACGCCGGGTAGTTGCCTTTGAAATGCGACGTGTCGACGACCACGCCGCGAACCACGCCCTCGACGCCGAGGCGGATGACGCACCAGTCGTAGTTCACCGCCGTCGCGGCGGCGGCGGGTTTCCCAGCCGTCCATCCACTTGCCGCGCTCGGTGTGCTCGCCCTCGCGCCACACCGCCGGCGCCGGCCTTGATCAGGTTCTCTTTCGCCGCGAAGAACTCGTCGTTGGCGGCGATGACGGTTGCGCCAAGACGCTCTCCCGCGAGATCGATAAGGTCCAGAAATGAAGTGGTCATAAGAAGCGGCCCACCGCTCCGCACGTCAACGTTCCGTTGTCCCAGACCCGCTGCCCGCGCACGAACGTCGACATCACGCGGCCGCGCAGGCGCCGGCCGGCGCATGGCGTCACCTTGTGGCGCTGCTGAAGGGCGGCCGCGTCCACGGTGAAGTCCGCATCCGGATCCCAGACGACGAGGTCGGCATCGAAGCCGGCCGCGATGCGACCTTTTGATCAGCGAGCCCGGCGAGGCCCGCAGAGAACTCGCTCATCCACTTCGCGAGTCCGAAGTGGCGCAGGCCTCCCGCCTCCGCTCGTCTGCCTCCACCGAGCTACGGCGAGGCTCGCCGTAGCGCCGTTGGCGCGAAGGCGGCAGGCCTGCGTCCGCAGGGCTAACCGCCTTCGCCGAGGCTTCGGCGGTCAATCAGCCCTGCACCACGTTCGTCCACACCGCCGCCAACGAAACCTCGAGCGACGCGATCCCGCCCCAGGCACGCATGAAGTCGCCCCGGCACTTCAACGCCGGCGGCGCCGGCGAATGATCCGTCGCAATCATATCGAGAACGCCGCGCCGCAGGTCCGTCCCACAGCGCCGTCGCGATGGGACTGCGCTCGCGAATGGGCGGCGCGCACTTGAATTCCGGTGGCGCCGTCGGGGATCGCCTCCGCGGCGAAGGTCAGGTAATGCGGACACGTTTCGGCGGTAATCGGGACGCCGTCGGCGCTTCGCCCGCTCGATTTCGTGAACCGCCTCGGCTGGCGGCCACGTGGACGATATGCGTACGCGACGCCGAATTCTGCTGGCGAGCCGGACCATCAGACCGAATGGCTTCGACCTCCGCCTCGGCGGACGCGTCGCGAGATACGCGGCGTAATCGTCGGAGAGGCTCGCGTTCCATTCGGCGTTGCTGGAGCGCGAGGCGTTAGCCTGAGGCGAATCAACTTCGGCAGTTCCGCGTGCACCAAGCAACGGGACGTCGCGCCGCGCCAGGACCGGCATTGCTCGTCGCAGAGTCCGTGCTCGTCGACGGCAGGAAACTCGTCGACACCAGACGGCACCAGAGAAGCACTTGAATCCTCTCACGCCGGCGTCGACTAGACCGTCGAGCTCCTCCTCGTTGCCGGGCACGACCCCGCCCCAGAAGGCGACGTCGACGTGACACTTCCCTCGTGCCGCTGCCCGCTTGGCCTCGAGAGCCGCAACGGTCGTGGTCGCCGGGATGCTGTTGAGCGGCATGTCGACGATCGTCGTGACGCCGCCGGCCGCGGCCGCCCGGTACCAGTATCAAACCCTTCCCACTCGGTTCGTCCCGGTTCGTTGATGTGGACGTGGGTGTCGACGATGCCGGGCGAGACTACGAGATCGCCGACATCGATCACCTCGTCGGAACCATCGACGAACGCCTCGGCATGATCGTTCGTCATCAAACGAGTCGATACGCGCAATTCTGCCGTCTTCGATGTGAATCGACGCCCCGGTCTCGCCACCCGGCAACAGGACTCGCGAACTGCGGATGGTCAACACGAGTCAGCCGTCAGCGCGTGGCGCGCTTGAGAAACGATCCGCTGCCCGCACGTCCGACGAACTTCCCGTCTTCGATCACCAGCCGGCCGCGCGACAGCACCGTATCGGCGGCGCCGGTGACCTGCCGCCCTTCGTACGGGTTGTAGTCGACGTTCATGTGGGAGCGTCTTGGCCGACAAGCGTGACGGTCCGATTCGGATCGAAGACGACGATGTCGGCGTCCGAGCCGGGCGCGATCGTGCCCTTGCGCGGGAAGAGGCCGAAGATCTTGGCCGGCGAGGTCGACGTGAGCTCGACGAAGCGGTTGAGCGAAATGCGTCCGGCCCGCACGCCGCCGTCGTAGACCAGGCTCATCCGCGTCTCGATGCCGGGCGCGCCGTTGGGAATCTTCGAGAAGTCGTTCCGTCCGAGCTCTTTCTGCTCTTTCATGCAGAAGGGACAGTGGTCCGTCGAAATGCACTGCAGATCGTTGAACGCCAGCCCGCGCCACAGCTGAATCCTGCTTCGCTTTCTCGCGCAGCGGCGGGCTCATCACGTACTTGGCGCCGCCGAAATCCGGTTCCTCGTAATTGTCGTACGACAGGAACAGGCACTGCGGACACGTTTCGGCATACGCGGGGAGACCCCGATCGCGTGCCTCGGTCACCATCTCCAACGCTTCAGCCGAGCGACAGATGCACGATGTAGATCGGCACGTCGGCGATTTCAGCGAGGGCGATGGCCCGATGCGTCGCTTCCGCCTCGGCGCGCGCCGGACGCGTGCAGCGCGTGGGTATCTCGGCGCGGTCTTGCCTTCGGCGAGGGCGCGCTGGACGAGCACGTCGATCACGTCGCCGTTTTCGGCGTGCATGCAGATGGTGCCGCCGTTGTTCCCCGTCCGGCTCAACGCCTTGAAAATGCTCCCATCGTCGAGCATGAAGATGCCGCGGTAGGCCATGAACAGCTTGAACGACGTCACGCCCTGACGCACCAGCGCGTCCATCTCGCCTTCCACCTGATCGGTCAGCTCCGTGATGATCATGTGGAAGCCGTAGTCGATCGTCGGCCTTGCCCTCGGCCTTCTTCATCCACGTTTCCCAGGCGTGGTGCAGCGTCTGGCCGCGGTACTGGATGGCGAAGTCCACGATCGACGTCGTGCCGCCGAAGGCGGCCGCCCGGGTACCGGTTTCAAAGTCGTCCGCCGACGTCGTGCCGCCGAACGGCATGTCGAGGTGGGTGTGCACGTCGATCCCGCCGGGCAGGACGTACTTGCCCGGCGGCGTCGATCGTCTTGTCGGCCTGCATGTCGAGGCTGGTGCCGATCAGCGAGATCTTCTCGTCCTCGACGAGGATGTCGCCTTGTACTGATCGACCGCGGTGACGACCGTGCCGTTCTTGATCAGTGTGCGCATGTGTCTCCGCGCTCGTGGTGAGCCTGTCGAACCACGAGCTCATCCTTCGACAAGCTCAGGATGAGCGTGGGGTTCAGAACCACCTCGAAATGGTCACCTTCTTGTCGGTGTAGAACTCGATGCCGTCGCGGCCGTGCGCCTTGAGGTCGCCGAAGAAGCTGTCCTTGGCGCCGCCGAACGGAAAATACGCCATCGGCGCGGCGACGCCGATGTTCACGCCGACCATCGACGCCGGCGCATGCTTGGCGAACTCGCGCGCGGCCTTGCCGCTCGACGTGAAGATCGACGTGGCGTTGGCGTTCGGATGCGACTGCGCGAGGGCGATGGCCTCCTCCAGCGTGCGCACGGGACTGATCGACGCCACCGGCCCGAAGATCTCTTCGTGGCCAATCGCCATCCGCGGCGACACCTCATCGAACACCGTCGGGCCGACGAAATAGCCGTTCGGCCGATCGGGCACGCGCGTCTGACGGCCGTCGACGAAGCAGCTTCGCGCCTTCGGCCACACCCTTCTCGATGTAGTTGACGACGCGCGTGCGATGCGCCGCGCTGATCACCGGGCCCATCGTGATGCCCGGTTGCGCGCCGTCGCCGACGGTGAGCGATCGTGCGGCCGCGACGATCCGATCGCGCGCCTCGGCATGGGCGCCGCCGACAGGCACCAGCATGCTGCCCGCCAGACATCGCTCACCCGCGCAGCCGTAGAACGACTCCGCGATGATGCCCATCGCGCGGTCGAAATCCGCGTCGGGCATGACGACGACGAAGTTCTTCGCGCCGCCGAGCGCCTGCACGCGTTTGCCCGCGTGCGTCGCTCGCTGGTAGACGTGCTTCGCCACCGGCGTCGATCCCACGAACGACACCGCGCGAATGCCGGGGTGATCGCAGATCGCGTTGACGACGTCGCGGCCGCCGTTGACGAGGTTGACCACGCCGGGCGGCAAGCCGCATCGTTCGAGCAGCGACACCATCTTGCGCTGCGACAACGGCACCTGCTCCGACGGTTTGAGCACGAAGGTGTTGCCGGTGACGATCGCGAACGGGAGAAACCACATCGGCACCATCGCCGGAAAGTTGAACGGTGCGATGGCCGCGCAGACGCCGAGCGGCTGGCGGACGACGTGACAGTCGATACCCGTCGAGATGTCCTCGAGCGCGCTGCCCTGCATCAGCGAGGGCGCGCCGCAGGCCACCTCCACGCACTCGATGCCGCGGCGGACGCTGCCGCGCGCTTCGTCGAGCGTTTTCCCGTGTTCGGTGGTGACGGTCTGCGCCAGTTCCTCGAAATGCTGTTCGAGGAGCGCCTTGAACCTGTAGAGCACCTGCGCCCGCGTGTTGACCGGCGTGTCGCGCCAGGCGGGAAACGCCGTCCTGCGCCGCACGCACGGCGGCGTCGACGTCGGCCGGCGTCGACAGCGGCGTCCGCCCGATCACGTCGCCGACGGCAGGGTTGTGGACGTCGAAGTAGTCGGAGGCGTGGGCTGGAACCCAGCGCCCGCCGATGAAGTTGTCGATGCGTCTGAATGTCCGCGGCGCTGGCCACGTCCGCCATGGGCTCTCCTCTCCACCCCGCCGGCACAATCGCGTGTGGACCTTATAGGAAACGCGGCATTGTAGTGGGCGCTACGCGGATGCGCCGCTACGGCAGCAGCACCGGCTTGGCTTCGCGCACCCAGCCCTCTTCCCACGTCGGGCGCGACGACTTGCGCGCGCCGGCGCGCAGGCGGTCGAGCATCTTCTGATCGGCGGGAAACTGCTCGAACAGATCGAACAGCACGTCGGCGAGCTGCACGGCGGTGGAAAACAGCAGACCGTTGTCGCGCGTGCCGGACGCGCTCGGCGAGGCACGCGCCGTAGTCGAGCGCGCACACCGGAACGCCGGCGCCGAAGAGATCGGCGACCTTCATCGGAATGTCGAGGCCCGACGAGGAGCGATGCAGGCACAACCCGAGGTCGGCGCTGCCGACCACGCGCGGGTAGTCCTCGGGCTCCAGCCAGCGCGCGCGCAAATGGATGCGGCGCGCCGGCGAGCCCGGCAAATCGCCGCTCGAACTCGGCGCGGCGCGCACCGTCGCCGGTGACGAGAATCACGAGATCGGTGAACCGGCGCCCCGGCGCCGCCGCTTCCCAGCCGCGGATCCGTTCCTCGAGCCGCGGCACGGCGTCGATGATGAGGCCGAAATCCTCGTCTTCCGTCCAACTCGTCGGACACACGATGAAGCCGGCGGCGCCGCCATGCACGCCCAGCCGCGTGAACAGCGCCTGGCGGAACCGTTCCCGTTCCGTGCGCTCCATCGGCACGAAACTCGACGCGGGCCGGTCGTACAGCACGCGCGCCTGCTGGACGCCGAAGCGGCTCTCGAGAAACGCCGCCAGGCCGCGCGAGACGCAGAGGTTCGCGTCCACCCGCCGCGCGTCGCGGCGCTCGTACCAGCGAGCGAGCCGCACCGCCGGATGGGTGCGTCCCAGGCGCAGGCGAAGCAGCGTGAATCCCAGGTTGTGCCAGTCGATCACGAACTTCACGCCTCGCCGATGCAGCGACATCCACGAGACCAACAGCGTCGGGAACGCCGGCGGGTTCTGGACGAGCACCAGATCCGGCTTCGGCAGATCGCGCAGCGTGCGCCACAGACGACGACTCAACCGGGTGGCGTCGAACAGACCGGCTACGGCGTACGGTCGACCCGCGGAAGCCGCCGCGCAGGCGCAGCGTCGCGGGATTCAACCGATGGATGCGAATGCGCGCATCGTCGGTGACCGATTTCGGCAGCGGCGTGCCTTCGAAGCCGACGAGCTCGACGTCGACGCCGTGGGCCGCCGAGCGCACGCGCGTGATACAGCATGCGGGCGCAGCGTCCGAGGTCTCCGAGCGCGACGACGACGGCTCTCATGTGGGAAATCGAGTGGAGAGGGCACCAATAGTCGGCGCACGGCTTCATGCGCTCGTGGTGAGCTGTCGAACCACGAGCGGCTCGTCCTTCGACAGGCTCAGGACGAGCGGTTGCGACCGCGAGCATCTTCCCGAGCAGGTTGGCGGCGACACGGCGCCGGTAGTCGGCGGTCGATCGGATGTCGTCGATCGGCGCGATCTCGTCCATCAGCACGCGCTGAGCCGCGTCGACGGTCGCGCCCTCGGCGAGCGCGGCCTCGGTACGCCGGGCGCGGACGACGGTGGGCGCCACGCTGCCGAGCGCGATGCGCGTCGAGCCGCGGCTGGACGCCACGCCGGCGACGACAACCTTTGAGATCGCCTGCGCCGCCCGGGTTCCGACCTTCTGGAACCATTGGCGGCCGCGGATCGCCGGAATCTCGAACGCGACGATGAGCTCGTCCGGACGGCGGACCGTCGCGCGATAGCCGGTATAGAAGGCGTCGAACGGAATGCGCCGCAGCGCCCGCGGCGCTCTTCGAGCACGACGGTCGCCTCGGCCGCCGCCGGACCGGCAGGCTGTCGCCCGCCGGCGAGGCATTCGCGACGTTGCCGCCGATCGTCCCGCGGTTCTGAATCTGCACCGCCGCCGACTTCGCGCGCCGCCGCCACGAGCATCGGCAGCCGCTTGCGCACGAGCGGCGAGCGGATGATGTCGGTGAAGGTGGCCAGCGCGCCGATCGACAGCACGTTCCTGCGCGACCTCGATCGCGCGCAACGCGTTCAGGCGCCAGAGATTCAGGAACCGCGTGTCCTTCAAGGTGCCGAAATTGAGCGACGACGTAGAGGTCGGTGCAGCCCGCCAGCGGTGTCGAGCGGCCCCTCGTCGCGCAACATCCGGAGCGCGTCGGGCAGCGACTGCGGCTCGAGCGAGTGGCGGTTGGACATCAGTCCGGCATCAGGCACGCTGCGCCGGTTGAATCGATCGATAGATCGCCTGAGTAGCCTGTGCAGCGGCACAGATTGCCCGCGAGGCCCGTTGCGAATCGCGTCGAGCGACGGTTTTCGCCCGAGCGCCACCGCCGCCATGATCATCCCCGGCGTGCAGATGCCGCACTGCGCGCCGCCGAGCGCGACGAACGCACGCTGCAGCCGATGCTTGCCGCCGAGGCCCTCGATGGTCGTGACGCTGCGCGCCGTCGGCGTGCGACGCCGGCACGAGGCACGAGTTCACCGGCAGCGCCGTCGATCAGGATCGTGCAGGCGCCGCACTCGCCTTCGCCGCAGCCCTCCTTGGTGCCCGGTCAACCCGCAGTCCTCGCGCAGGACGTCGAGCAGCCGCTTCATCGGATGCACCGCGAGAGGCGCGTCCGCTTGCCGTTCAGCGTCAGCTGATCATGCGTCAGTCTGAGTCTGAGCACGGAGCGCCGCTTCATGACTTCTTATCCGTTCGGGCGTCGCGGGAATGTCGCGCAGGTCGAAGCCCGGCGTGGCGCAGCGCGTTGATCACCGCCGGCGCCGGCCCGTCGATCGGCATCTCGCCCACGCCCTTGGCGCCGAATGGACCGTGCTGGATACGGATTCTCGAGCATCGATCACGTCGCATCGTCGGCGTATCGAGCGTGGTCGGGATGATGTAGTTGGTCAGCTGCGCGTTGGCCATCCGGCCGTCGCGCATCACCACGTCCTCGAGCAGCGCGTAGCCGAGCCCCTGCGCGCTGCCGCCTTCGATCTGCCCGACCGCGAGCAGCGGATGAATCGCCTTGCCGATCTCGTGCACGGTCGTGAATTCGACGGGCCTCGACCTCCCACGTGTCGGGATCGACTTCGAGTTCGACGACATCGCACGCCCAGCCGTAGCGTGCCGTACGCGTCGCCTCGATAGGTCGCGTCGTCCCACGACATGGCCGACGGCCGCTCGTATTCCTTCGGTGATGACCAGCGGTCCGTGGCGCCGCAGGTACTCGCGCGGCGTCAGACGGCCGAGCCGATCGCGCATCTCCTCGGCACAGCGCTGGAGAATGCGGCCGACGATCATGCAGGTGCGCGAGGCGACCGTGGGTCCGCTGTCGGGCACCTCGCCGGTGTCGGCGGCGTTGACCTCGATCGCGTCGTAGGGCACGCCCAGCGTGTCCGCGACGATCTGCGCGTGCATCGTGCGCGTGCCCTGGCCGATTTCGGTGCTCGCCACATGGATGCGGGCGCCGCGCGTCGGTCAGCGCGCAGCGACGCCTTCGACGCCAGCTTGACCTCGCCGCCGCCGGTGAAGCCCGGAGCCGTGAAAGAAGAGCGAGAGGCCGATGCCGCGACGGTCCGTCGGCGAGCGACACGTGTCCGGCAGCCTGCCGCGCATGAACGTCGGTCTGCTTCACCGCCTTGCGGAGCACCGCGAGGGCGCTGCAATCCTTGCCGAGGCGCTGACCGGTGGCGGTCGTGTCGCCCGGCGCGCAGCGCGTTGATCTCGCGCACGCGCACGGGATCCAGGCCGAGGCGCTCGGCAATGCGATCCATGTGGACTTCGGTCGCGAACTGCGACTGCGGCGCACCGAATCCACGAAACGCCCCGTTCGGCGGCGTGTTGGTCATCGTCGCGCGCCGCGCGAATGCGAACGTGATCGCAGCGATACGGGCCGCTCGCGTGAATCATCCCGCGCGACAGCACGACGGCGCTGAGCGTGGCGTAGGCGCCGCCGTCGAACACGGCGTCGATGTCGATCGCGGTCAGGCGTCCGTCGCGCGTCACGCCGGTGCGGTGGCGGATCACCGACGGATGGCGCTTCGTCGTCGCCAGCATGTCCTCGACGCGGTCGTAGACCAGCTTGACCGGACGCCCCGACTTGCGCGCCAGCAGCGCCGCGTGACACGGCGATCATCGACGGGTACTCTTCCTTGCCGCCGAAGCCGCCGCCGGTTTCCGTCTGGACGACGCGCACTTTCTCGTCGGGGAGATCGAGGACGCACTTTCAACGCCCGGTGCACGTAGTACGGACACTGCATCGAGCCGTAGACGGTGATCTCGCCATCCGTGCCCGGCACGCGCGATGACGCCGTTGGTCTCGATGTAGAGCTGCTCCTGATGCCCGGCGCGATACTCGCCGTCGACGATGACGTCGGCGGCAGCGAACCCGTTCTCGATGTCGCCTTTGTCGATCGCGATCGTCTTGAACGGAGACGGTCGACGCCTCGGGATCGTAGTTCGGCGTCGTCTGGCGATAGTCGATCTGCACCTCGGCCGCGAGCAGGCGTCTCGCGATCCTCGTGCGCGAGCAGCACGATCGGCTCGGCGACGTGACGGATCTCGCGTTCGACCAGGCACGGTTGATCGTCGTCGATCAGCGCGACGATGTTGCGGCCGGGAATGTCCCAGTAGTTGACGATGGTGAAACCCGAGGCGGTGAAGTGCGGGCGGACGTCGACGAGCGAGCCGGCAGGAATCGTGGATCGAATCGTCCGGCCATGCAGCATGCCGGGAAACTTCAGGTCGTCGATGTAGTGCGCAGTGCCGGAGACCTTCTCGACGCCCTCCTTGCGAAGGACGTTGCGCCCCACCGACTTTGCGCGCATCGCGCCGCCATGGCCAGCCGATTATACGAGCCTCGAACGAGCGGATCGCTATGCGGCGGTTTTCGCGCGATTCAGGTGACGCTCGAGGATGTCGACGACGGCCAGTTCCTCGGGGCTCAACGAATACTGGTGCCCGCCTGCGACGCGCACGCGGCGGCGACGGTTGAATCGTGACGCCGTCCATGTAGGCGTCGAGAATGGCCGGGTGCACGTAGCACTTGCGGCAGATCGGTCTTCGTGTTGCCCAGGCGCTCGCGCCACCCGCTCGATCGCGTGTCCGACGTTCCGCTTCGCTTCCGTTTGCGACGTGAAGCCGGCGGTTTCGGCGAGCTCCTTGGCCGCCATCACCGTGCCCGCCCAGGTGCGGAAGTCCTTCGCGGTGAAGTTGTCGCCGGCTGATCTCGCCGCAGGTAGCGCGTTCACGTCGGCGGAGTCGATCACCTGCCGCCGGCCGTGTCGGCGAGATGTACTGGAACAGCTCGTAGCCAGGCAGGTCGCGGCACGCCTTGACGATGCGCGCCAGACGCGCGTCGCGCAGGTCGATCGCATGATCGATGCCGGCTCTTGCCGCGGAACTCGAAGCGCAGCGTCGAGCCCCGCATCTGCACGTGCCGATCGCGCATCGTCGTCATGCCGACCGAGCCGTTGTCGCGCGCGTACTCTTCGTTGCCGACGCGAATCGAGCGTCTTCTCGAGCAGCTGGACGACGGCGGCGAGGACCTTCTCGCGCGGCAGACCGTTCTTGCGCAGGTCGGCACGCGTTGCGCCTGCGGATGCGCGGCAGCGCCGCGCGCGAACGCGAGGAGGCGTCCGTATTTCACCTCGTCGCGCACCACTCGCCATTCGGGGTGGTAGCGATACTGCTTGCGGCCGCGCGCATCGCGGCCGGTCGCCTGCAGAATGTCCACGCGGGTCCGCGCAAATCCACACGTCGGTCCAGGCCGGCAGCAATCGCCAGCGCCTTGATCCGCGCGAGATCCGCCTTATTGGTCAATCGCCGGCCGTCGGCGCTCACGATATCGGAAATGCTTCGGGCGTCCGACGCGACGGATGCCCGCGCCGCGATCGGTGACGTAGCGCAAGCCCGCCGCTTTCGCGGATTCGGTGGGCGGCAGATCGCCGTTCGTCCGCACCTGTCGGCTTCGCACGTGATGCAGCACGCGATGTGTCTTCCGCTGGTCGGCATCCAGCCGGCGCCACGCGAACGGCAGAGTCGGACGAGCCCACGCATCCGGATACAGCAAAGCGCTGCCGCCTGCGATGAGCTTGGCGAACGACGTAACATAACGCCGTGTTTCGAGCGTCTTCGCTGACTCATCGTTTCCGCTATTGGCGCTCGGCGCGCCCGTCGTTACTCAATCGCAGGTCACCCGCTACGACCTTCTGATCCGCAACGGCCGCGTGCTCGACGGCAGCGGCAATCCGTGGCTCGCCGCCGACATCGGCATTCCGCGACGGCCGCATCGCGGCGCATGGGGCGCCTCGGCAACGCGCCGGCGGCTCGCGTCGATCGACGCGCATGGCCTGACGGTGTCGCCGGGCTTCATCGACGCGCACTCGCATGCGTCGGGCGGTCTCGCCGGCACGCTCAAGGACGGCCGGCAGCTGCTCGCGCAGGGCCTGACCACGGTGATGCTGTCAATCCCGATGGCGGCGGACCGATCGACCTGCGCGCGCAGCGCGCCGGATTCGAGCAGCGCGGCGTCGGCGTCAACGTGGCGCTCTACGTGCCGCACGGATCGATTCGCCGCGAGATCGTCGGGATGGAGGATCGCGCGCCGACCAGCGACCGAGCTCGCGAGAATGACGACGCTCGCACGCAACGGCATGGAGGCGGGCGGGATCGGTTTGTCGTCAGGGCTGTACTACGCGCCCGGCAGTTACGCGAAGACTGAAGAAGTGATCGCGCTGGCGCGCGTCGTCGGCGAGATGGGCGGCGTCTACGAGAGCCACATCCGGGACGAAGCGGACTACAGCGTCGGCGTCGTCGCGGCGGTGCAGGAAGTGATTCGCATCGCGGAAGAAGGCCACCTGCCGGGCATCGTCGCGCACATGAAGGCGCTCGGCCCGGCGAGCTGGGGCCTGTCGATGGCGCTGGTCGAACGTATCGCGCAGGCGCGCGACAGCGCGGCGTCGAGGTCTACGCCGATCAGTATCCGTACGAAGCGAGCGGCACCGGCATCGTCGGCGCGCTGATCCCGCGGTGGGCCGGAGGTCGGCGGCCGCGCGGAGTTGATCAAGCGGATCGAAGGCGCTGACCACGCACGCCTGGCCGCCGATATCCGCCGCAACCTCGAGCGCCGCGGCGGCGCCGACAAGCTGGTGATTTCAGTTGCTATCGGCCGAACCCGTCGCTCGAGGGCCAGTCGCTCGCGCAGGTGTCAGCGGCGATGAACAAGCCGCCGGAAGAAGCGGCGATGGCACCTGCTCGTGAAGGGCGACGCGCAGCCTCGTGTCGTTCAACATGACCGAGTCGGACATCGAGGCTGATCATGCGCCAGCCGTTCACGATGACGTGCACGGACGGCGACCTGGTGCCGTTCGGCCAGGGCAAGCCGCATCCGCGCGGCAACGCGCGCGTTCGCGCGCAAGATTCACCGCTATGTGAACGAGCGCGGCGACGATCGATCTGCCGTTCGCGATCCGATCGATGACCAGCCTCCCGGCCTCGGTGTTCGGCCTGAAGGATCGCGGCACGCTGCGCGTGGCGCGTGGGCGGACATCCTGGTGTTCGATCCGCCGAAGGTTCGCGACACTGGCCACCTATCTCGAGCCGCACCAGCTCTCCGAGGGCATGGAGTACGTGCTGGTGCAACGGCGCCATCGCGAAAGACGCCGACACGTGGACCGGCACGCTCGGCGGACGCGTGGTTACGCCGGACAGGCGGTAGCTCGTGACCGTTTCCACCGGGGGCCTCGATCTTCGACGCCACGCCATCCGCCGTCGTAGGAGCTCGTCGAGGATTGCGTCCACTGCGGCTTCTGCCTGCCGGCGTGTCCAACCTATCTGCTATGGGGAGAGGAAGCCGACTCCCCGCGCGGCCGGATCTATCTGATGCGCGCGGGGCTCGAGAGGGCCGCGCTTCGTGGACCGAGGAGCTATCAGCGTCATTTCGACACCTGTCTCGGATGCATGGCCTGCCTGACGGCGTGCCCGTCCGGCGTGAAGTACGACCGCCTGATCGAAGCGCACGCGCCCGCAGGTCGAGCGACACGGCCGCCGATCGCTCATGGATCGCGCGTTCCGCCGATTGATCTTCGAGATCTTTCCTCACCCTCGCGCCTGCCGCGCGCTCGCGTGGCCGCTGTGGTTATGCCAGCGATCCGGCTTGCGCTCGCTGATCCACGCCAAGCGGTCTGCTGGACGATGCTGCCGGCTCGGCTCGCGCGCCATGGAGCGGCTGCTTCCCGACCTGTCCGCATCGACGCTGCGCCATCGCGCGGCGGCGCGCATGCCAGCCTGCGGTGCGGTCCGCCGGCGCGTCGGATTGCTCCTCGGATGCGTGCAGCGCGTGTTCTTTCCACACGTCAACGACGCGACCGCGCGCGTCCTCGCGGCGGAGGGCTGCGACGTCGAGATGCCGGCCGCGCAGGGCTGTTGCGGCGCGCTGATGCTGCATGCAGGCCGGCGACGCTGAAGCCGCCGCTGCAGCTCGACGCCTGATCGACGTATTCGAAAACGCCGGCGTGGAGTGCGTGGCGATCAACGCGGCCGGCTGCGGCTCCGCGATGAAGAGTTACGGCGAGCTGCTGCGCGACGATCCGGCGTACGCCGAGCGCGCCCGCGCCTTTGCGGCGAAGTGCGTCGACATGTCTGGAATTGCTGGCCGACCTCGAGCCACGAGCGACTCGGCATCCCTGCCGATGCGCGTCGCCTATCACGGCGCGCTGCCATCTGCACCACGCGCAAGGCGTCAGCGCGCAGCCGCGCGATCTGCTGCGCATCGATTCCCGGCCTCGAGCTTCGCGAAATTCCGGAATCCGACGTCTGCTGCGGATCGGCCGGCATCTACAACCTGCTCGAGCCCGATACCGCCGCTCGCCTCGCGCGATCGCGAAAGTGCAGCACCTGCTGACGACGGACGCCGAGGTGGTGGTGTCAGGAATCCGGGCTGTCTGATGCAGATCGCATCGGGCCTGGAGCTTGCGGGACGGCACGATCAGGACGATGCATCTGGTCGAGTTGGTCGATCTATCTCTTCACGAGGCAGCTTTGAGGGGTTGCGTGCTGTAACGCGCGGCGCGGCCGTAAGGGAACGCGCCTCCGAAGCCGACACCGTCAGGCCTTGGTCGCCAACACCAGATAGTGGGGATCCGGTCCAGCGCAGAAGCGCCGAGCCTCGTCTCGACGCAAGCGTCTGGAGCCGCCGATGCAATCTGACACCGATGGAGATCCGCGAAGAGTGTCTTCCCAAGAAATGTAAAGGGCCGAATCCAACGGTGCAGGATTTCACGTTCTCGAAACCGCAGTCGCCGATGATGCGATTGAACTCACGCGGATAGTGCCGCTTCGGTTGAAACCCTGAAGTCGGAGACCATAACCCGCACAGCTGCGAAACGCTTCGCGGCCAGGCGCAGCGGTGCTGACAGGGAGACGATCGCGGATCAGGATTCTATTCAGCCGCGCATTGTTGTCGGCTGTCACCAGCAGGTAGCCGCCGGGTTTGAGCGCTCGCTGCATTTCCTGAAGAGCCAGACGTTCGGAATGCAGCCAGGGATCACGCCTATGGCGACCACCAAATCGAACGCGTGCGCCTTGAACGGCAGCGCATGCACATCGGCGGCGTGGATCCGCACGTGATCCAGCACACGGTGACGGGCGGCATCATTCCGCGTCATCTGCAGCATCGCCATCGTCGAATCCAACGCGTCGACGGTGTAACCGTTGCGGGCCAGAGCGACGGTGATGAGCCCGGCCCCGCATCCGACTTCGAGAATCCGGGCACCCGGATGAAGATCGAGGCCCTGGATCCAGCCAAGCGCCGTGTTGTGGCGGTCCCGGTAAATGTGGGGCAGCAGCTTGTCGTCCGAATACACCGTCTTCCAGTAGGCCGCCGTCGATGCGAAATAGTCGGTAACGCTCCGCTGGCTAGTAGTCGCGGACGGCATCCTGCATCCCGTGTTCGGAGGCGGATCTGAACAGCGCCCTCGTCTTCCTGAAGAGTTTTCGAAACGGTCTCACGGAGAATGACGAGACACGTACGAAGAAACGGCATGATGTCGTCCTTCGCGTACCCAGGCGCACTCGTCTATTCCCACGATAGCTCCCAAGCCAGTCGCGCAGACTCAGTGACACCGTCTCGGTAATACTGAATGCACGACACGAGATCGGCATCTTCAAGGATCCATTTCCTTCCAGTGCAGATGTGGCTGACGGGGACCGGCTGTCCAGTGAAGTGAAGGTATTCGGCTCGAGTCACGTCCATTCCGTTGTCCCCGACAAACAACCGGAACGTGGCGCCCAGCCTCGGGTTCGCGTCGAGCAGTTTGTAGCGTCCGTCCCGTGCGTCATAGCGGTAGCCGATGTCGAGGATCCCCTGTAGCCGACCGCCTTGACCAGAGTCTTCGTGGCCGATTCGATCGTCGGATTCGGAAGGCAGACTCCCAGCGCGGTCATGCCCGTGTATACCGGCGTCTGATGGATCTTTTTCGCGGTGATGCTGAACAGGCATTCCGAATGCTCGTCAAAGTATCCGTTCAGCATCCACACCGAATCGTCCTGCCCGGAATGTACTCCTGAAGTCATCAGGCTCGGACGGGAGCCGTCTTCCATCGCGCTCGTACTGGCGGATCAGTTCATCTTTCGAACCAGCGATCACCATCTTCTTTCCCGCATGTCTGGAGGTGCGAATGTTGTCGCTGGCCTTCAGCATGACCGGAATTGAGCTTTGTCGCAGAATTCGAGAACATCCTGCCGCGACTCGGGAAAGACCGTTTCGGGCGTGGGTATCGAGAGCCGCTTCGCGCAGGTGAAACATCGCTTTCTTGTTGTAAAGCGACCACACGACCTGAACCGGGTTCGCCGGAAACAGGAAACTCTCCTGGAGCTGTGACGCGTAGCGTGCGACGAACAACGCGGACTCGTCGTTGGTTGGCATCAACAGCGGCGTCGCAGCCGATGCGCGCGCGCAATGTCCCTGAGGCGGTCGACGGATTCCCGTGCCGGCGTTTGATCCAGATCGAGCGCAAACACCTTCCGGCAATACTTCGAGAAGGAGGCCACAGGCCGGCGCGTCGAATGAACGCCATATACCGGACGCCGAGGCGGCCCAGACTCCGCATGACGCCCCGAGTGCGCCGTGGTTCTGCATCTGCGAGAACCAGCACCGGCAATGACGCGTCCCGCAGTGTCATCGGTTACACCCCGGTTGCCACAGCGAACGTCGTGTCTCCGTTCGCACTGACCTTGCCCGGTGTATCGACATCGTCGAAGTGGCTGAGAATGAAGTCGAGATCGCGAAGCTGACCGCTCCTCTGCAAATAGGCCACGCTCGGACTCATGCGAAATGCGTCACGGGATGCACCGCGCCATCGCTGGGCCAGGCATAGCGTCGTGAGATCCTCCGGAGCGAAGCCGGACTGCATCAGGCCGTCGGCGATCCAGGCGCAACACATCTGGTCCTCTTCTCGAAAGTCGCCGCGCGTTCCGGCGCCGATGAGCGTGACCGCATCGTGGTTGTTCGCCAGATGGTCAATCGTCGCGCTGTGATTGCGAAAGCAGGCAAGATGCGCAGACGTCGCTGTGCCGGATCCTGCACATGAGGCGCGTGCCCGTCGACGAAAGCAGGACCAGCGGCCGCGAGAGATCCGAGCGGGCGGCCAGCTGCGCCGGACTGTTCGTGAGCTCGAAACCGGCCGGCATCTCACCGCCGAGCTCCCCGGTCAGAGAGCGCGTTGGGCACTCGCGACGCCGTGTCGAACGCCGCCTGCAGCGTCGGCACGAGGTGACATTCCCGGCCGCTCGAGATGGCGGTGACGGCCGTCGTCGTCGCGCGAATGACATCCACGGCGACAAGCGCCCGGTCGGCTGCGTAGTCGTGCAGACCCTCTCTGAAAGCAGCAAATCGAGACCGTCTTGCCGTTCACGAGTTCTCCCCTGCGTTGATGGCGAAGACAGTCTGGCGAGCTAGGCCGGAGGTTGGCGTGCCCGAACGCATCCGAGTGCAGGCCGCGCCTGTAGATTTCAACGCGAAGCAGTTCCTCCAAACGGACATTGCAGAGATGGACGTCCCTCCCAAAATGGTTCAGCAGGGCAAACTGGCTTGGCTTGGTCGGGGCTTCGAACACGACGGTGTCGAATCCGAACGCGTGAACAAACCGGTCTGCGTATGCGGTGTTCAAGTGTCCATCCTGATCGAACAGTCCGACTCCCTTGTGCGCTTTCCCTGGCTTCGACGACGAGTTGGACGCGCGCCCGCATCGAGCCATTCCTGTCCCTGGTCGATCCACGCAGAGAGCGTCCGCTCGTTGAACCCTCCGTCGTGTTTCTTCCCAAGCTCCATCTGAACATCGAGGCCGCGGCTCTGTGCGGCGGCGACAATCTCTCGTGGATCGAGATGGCTGACTCGGTGAAACCCTGACCGCATTCGATTCGTGTGACTCCGACGTCCGCGCACAGATCCAGGTAGGCGGGAAGTTCTCCCTGGGCCACGGCAATTTCAAAAGGCCCTCCGCCGGTCACGGTGGGGACTCCATGCGCGCGGGCCAGCGCGATTTTCATCCTGGTGGCGGCTTCATTCGCCACCATCCAGCAGGCCATTGAGATCTTGAGCGTGGACATCAAGTGGGCGCTTTGCTGCAGATGACTGGCGAGGGTTGACGGGTCGTAGCCCGGATCGAACGGACTGGTTGCCGCGGCGATGTCGGGCACGCCGATTCTCTTCAGGTAATCGGAAGTGTGGATGCAGCCGTGTGCAAGGTGCGTCCTCCGCGGTCGATCCGTTCACGGAGACGGCGACGGTGCAACCGGCATTCCACTCTCTCGGCACATTACAGACGGAACGAGCGGGCTCGATCACGGCTCCTCACCAAAGTTCGTCACAACAAACCGTGAGTCCTGCGACCCTGTCGCAATATGCCAGACGAGTGCCGCGCACGGAGGCTGTGTGTCTCGCCTCAAGCGTCCTGCGTTGGCCATCAACATGCAACGGCGCGACGTGTGAGCTTCGATGGCACAGGTTGCAACGCCGGGGCAACCAGCCATGGCCTGTCGTACGACGCGCTCGTCCAGCAGCATTTTCGTTCCACGCTTCCGTACTGGGAACAGATCTACGCCGACCGAACCGTCTATGGCCGGATCTATCAGGAACGCGCCCGCCGGGCGCTCGCCTGTGTAGATAGCATCGGCCTGTCCTCGGGCTCGCCGGTTCTGGAGATCGGATGTGGTCCGGGTGTCGTCACGACGGCAATCGCGCGGAAGGGCGTCAGGGTATGGGCCATCGACAACCTTCAGGAAATGGTCGAACGGACGACAAGCGATGACACGCCGGAGCCGGCCTGGGCTCGCGCGTGTTTGCGCAGGTGGCCCACATCGACAATGTGCCATTTGCCGATGCGACGTTTGATCTCGTCGTGCTGATTGGCGTGTCCGAGTGGCTCGGTATCTCTGACGCAACCCCTGCGAGAGATCTTCCGTGTCCTGAAGCCTGGCGGGCATCTGATCATCTCTGCCGACAACAACTGGCCCTGCATCCAGATCCTCGATCCTGTATTCAATCCCGCCCTGAAACCCCTCAAGAGTCGTATCGGACGAATACTGCGATCCACCGGACGGCGAACGCGTCGGGCTCGGTTTCATGCCTATTCGTTAGGGCGCTTCGATGACGATCTGGCAAACGCCGGTTTCGACAAGATCGCCGGCCAGACATTTGGATTTGGCCCTTTCACCCTGTGCAACCGAAGACTGCTGAACGAGCAAGCCGGATGGAAATTGCATCTCCGACTGCAGGAGCTCGCAGACAAGGGTGTCCCTCTGCTGCGATCAACAGGATTGGTCTACCTGGTTCTCGCGCGAAAGACAATCAACACGTCGCGTGACATCGCTCATCGCACCGGTGTAAGGTTGATCGTTCCTCTTTCAAGGGAGTCGATGATGGTGTCGTCCCAGATCCGAACACCGCGCTCGTTCCGCGTCTTCGCGGCGATCGCACTCGTGGCCGTCGCGCTTCGTCAGCCTGCCGTCCACCGCTCGCGCTCAGGACGTCATGACCAAGGAGTCTGTCGCCACGCTGAAGGCGGCGTTCGTCGCCGACGTGACGACGATGCAGGAGAAGTTCCTCGGGCTGGCCAACGCGTTCCCGCAGGACAAATACACGTGGAAGCCGATGGACGGGCGTGCGATCGGTGGCCGAAGTGCTGATGCTGGCCGCGTTCGAAGGCTACAGCTTCATCCCGAAGCTCGTTCGGCGGCAAGCCGGCGGATCTCGGCATCCCGTGAAGAAGCCGCCAAGCTGCGCACGCTGTCGGACAAGGCGCAGGTGATCGAGCATCTGAACAAGGGGTTCGCGCACGCGAAGAAGGAGCTCGAGGCGATCGATCCGGCGACGTTGACCGGCAAGCGCAAGGTGTTCGGACAGGATCGGTCGGCCGCCGAAATCGCTGCAGTTCGTCGGCGGCGACCTGCACGAGCACCTCGGGCAGCTCATCGCCTACGCGCGCATGAATCACATCGTTCCGCCCTGGAGCAAATAGTCAACGACCACGCGCGCCTTCCAGCAGAGCGCGATCCGCGACTCGGCGCGCGAATGCCGGCGTGCCCCAGGACTCGAGCGTTCCTGGAGACTGGAAGTAATACATGTCGAGCCGCGGCAGCCGAAACGCGGCGTCTGTCGTCCTCGACAGGCAGCCGGAATTCCGTGGTGTGGCCGTAGCGGAAAAAGGCACGCGCGCGGGTTTCAGCCGTCTCGTCGCATTGCCCGTAATGGATAGGCCAGGTGCGAGCTTCGCGTGCCCAGGCGCGCGCGGAGCTCCTCCTGGCATCCTCCCAACTCATCGTCCAGCTCGGATGCCGACAGTCCGGTGAGCGCCGGGATGATGTGCGCGAGTGCGCCTCGACCGGTCAGGCCGTTGGCCACCAGCTGTTCGAGATCGGTCCAGGTCATGAGCGGCAGCGTCGGGATTCCGCGCTGCGCTTTCCCGTTCCAGTCGTTGTCTGCCGCCGACGCGCCCGCTCACCACGAACATCGACGTCGGGATCCCGTGCGACAACAGACAGCCGATCGACTTCTCGTGCGTTGAGAAGGCATCGTCGAATGTCACCGCCACCGCGTCGCCGACGGAATCGGGCTCCTCTGCGATCCGATCCAGCGTCAGCACGCGAGGCCCGTCCGCTGGTGAGCCAGGCGAGATGCACGGTCGAGGCGGCCGGCGGGGTGGAGATTGCGGACCCGCTGTCGTCCAGCGAATGATAGGTGAGCGTCGCCTTCACGCGTCCATCTGTTCGCGGTTACCCGCCGTGCCATGGCGCCGACGACGAGGAACGGCTCGACGCCGCGCGCGACGGCGTCAGGCAAGGGGCGTGTCTGGCGGATCGTGTGATGAGATCCTCTTCGCAGGCGAAGAAGCGCAGGTACGGCCGGCGCTTCAGCGTCGTGTGTTCGCGGATCGTTCCGCGCAGCACGGGATACGACGCTTCGAGCGCGTCGAGGACCGAGCGCAGCGTCGCCTGGCCCGTGACGTCCACCGCGACTTCGCACGGCACACGCGCGAGCGTCTGCAGATGTGCGGGCAGCTGCACTCGGATCATGATGCACTCTCCCTACGGCAGCGTCTGGACCTCGACCGACAGCACCGGCGGCAGGTCGCGGACGATCGGCGTCCACGTGTCTGCCGGCATCGGCCGAGGCGTAAACCTGCCCGCCGGTCGTGCCGAAGTAGACGCCGCACGAATCGAGCGAGTCGATCGCCATCGCGTCGCGCAGGACGTTGACGTAGCAGTCCTGCTGCGGGAGGCCGTTGGTGAGCGCCTCCCACTCGTTCCCGCCGGTGCGGCTGCGGAAGACGCGAGCTTGCCGTCCGGCGGAAAGTGCTCAGAGTCGCTCTTGATCGGCACGACGTAGATCGTGTCGGGCTCGTGCGCGTGGACGTCGATCGGGAAACCGAAATCGGTCGGCAGGTTGCCGCTGACCTCGCGTCCACGAGTCGCCGCGCGTTGTCGCTGCGCATGACGTCCCAGTGCTTCTGCATGAACAGCACCCCGGGCCGCGACCGGTGCATGGGCGATGCGGTGCACGCAGTGGCCGACTTCGGCGGTCGGGTTCGGAATGCCCTCGGACCTCAGCCCGCTGGTTGATCGGCTGCCACGTCGTGCCGCCGTCGTCGGTCCGGAACGCGCCGGCGGCCGAGATGGCGACGAACATCCGCTGCGGCGTTGCTCGGATCGAGCAGGATCGTGTGGAGGCACAGTCCGCCGGCGCCAGGCTGCCAGCCGCTGCCGGTCCGATGCGTTGCGGAGTCCGGATAGCTCCTGCCAGTTCTGCCCGCCGTCGGTCGACTTGAAACAGCGCCGCGTCCTGGATGCCGGCGTAGACCGTGTCCGGATCGGTCAGCGACGGCTCGAGATGCCAGACCCGCGCGAACTCCCACGGATGCGGCGTGCCGTCATGCCACTGGTGAGTGCCCGGGACGCCGTCGTATACTGAACTTGTTGCCCGACCGGTTCCCAGGTCTTGCCGGCGTCGTTCGAGCGCTGCATCACCTGGCCGAACCAGCCGCTCGACTGCGAGGCGTAGAGCCGATTCGGATCCGCGGGCGATCCCTTGACGTGATAGATCTCCCACCCGGCGAAGTGGGGGCCGCTGACATCCCATTTCTCGCGCTTTCCGTCCGATGTCAGGACGAAGGCGCCTCTTCCTGGTGCCCGACCAGCACTGCGCACGCTGCTCATTCGTCGCTCCTGTTCAGTGGCGCAGGCGCTTTAGGCCTGCGATCGCGCGCCTAAAGCGGTGCGCCACACCCTGTCTCGCCCCATATTGTCGATCACCGCGCCTGCGAAATCGACAGCCGTGCTAATTTCGAACCGTCATGAAGCGCCTGATGCCGCTGGCGATCCTGGTGGTTCGTGGGTTACGTGTCGATGGGACGACACGGCGTGGCGGCGGCGCCCGATCAGCCGACGTTTACTCGCGACGTAGCGCCAATTCTGCACGCGCGCTGCGTCACCGTGCCACCGCGCCGGCGAGGTCGCGCCGATGGCGCTGCTGCACCTACGAGGATGCGCGGCCGTGGGCGCGATCGATCAAGGACGAAGGTCGTGTCGCGGCAGATGCCGCCGTGGTTCGCCGAGCCGGGCGTCGGCGCGTTCGCGAACGATCCGCGCTTGACCGACGCAGAGATCGCGACGATCGCGAAATGGGTCGACGCGGGTGCGCCGCAGGGCGATCTGAAGGACATGCCGACGCCGCCGCGTGTTCACCGACGGCTGGCAGCTCGGCGAGCCGGATCAGATCATCGAGCTGCCGGAGGTGCAGATTCCGGCGACCGGCGGCGATGTACTTTCCGACGCCAACCATCACGCTCGGATCTCAAGGAAGATCGCTGGATCCGCGCCATCGAGATCCGTCCGAGCAACCGCCAGGTCGCGCATCACTCGGTGATCTTTCGCGACCAACGTCGACGAGGCTGATGGGCGGCAGCACCGGCGGACTTTTCGACGTGCTCGGCGTGTGGGCCGTCGGCACGCCGCCGACCGTCTATCCTGAAGGCATCGGGCCGCTGGGTGCGCAAGGGACAGACGCTGCGCACCAACCTGCACTACCACCCGAACGGCACGCCGCAGACCGACCGCACGCGGATCGGCCTCTACTTCGGCAAGGGCGAGCTGAAGAAGGAAGTCGTCGCCGCGCTCGCCGGCAACGTGCACGTTCTCGATTCCGCCGAACGCGCCGAACCTCGAGCTGCGCGCGCGTCTACGTCGTCGATCAGGACATCAACGTCGTGTCGCTCTTCCCGCACATGCATCTGCGCGGGCAAGGACATGACGATGACCGCGACGTATCCCGACGGCAGGCAGGAGACGCTGCTCAACGTGCCGGCCTACGACTTCAGCTGGCAGCTGTTCTACTACCCGAAGACGCGGGTCAAGCTGCCGCAGCGGCACGCGCGTCGACCTGGTCGCGCACTACGACAACTCGGCGGCGAACAAGAACAATCCGGATCCGACCAAGCCGGTGACGCTTCGGCGAGGCGTCGACCGCCGGAGATGATGTTCGGGATGTTCGAGTTCACGGCCGACGCGGGCGTGAGCCCGAAGCCGTCGACCGCCGCGCGCGCGGATGGAAGCGCTCGTCGCCACGTTCCGGCGTGAGTCATCGTTCCTGATCGACCTGCCGTTCACGACGCCGCCGCAGCCCGCGGTGCTGTCCGTGCCGCGCCACGGCGCGACGCGCGTTCTACGCAAACGGCGGGCGGGGTCATCCTCCCGCAGCCGCGTGCCGCAGTTGGTCTGGGACGAGCAATTACTTTCCAGTTCAACACGCTGCTGCGGCTGCTCAGCGGCGGCGGGGAGAGTTCTTCACCGTGTCAGCGGCACGATCGGCGGCGACGGCACCGTCCGCGGCAGAGATGCAGCGGCTCGGCGGCCGCGGCAGCGCCTGCAGCCGTGCATGCGGTACGTCGGCAGACACACGCCCGTGAAAGTCAGAAGTTGGAAGTCAGAAGTCAGACGTCAGAAAACTTCAGACTTCCAGACTTCAGACTTGTAGGCGCAGTCCGGTCGAGTCCTGACATACTTCGGACTGCGGCCGGATCAGCCTGCCGTCGCGCAGCTGCTCCAGGCAATGCGCGGCCCAGCCGGCGACGCGCCCGACCGCGAATGTCGGCGTGAACAATTCCGACGGCAAGCCCAGGCCGTGCAGCAGCAGCGCCGTGTAGAACTCGACGTTGGTGTCGAGCCGCCGATCCGGCTTGCGCTCGCGCAGCAGGCGCAGCGCGGTCGCCTCGACCTGTCGGGCGAGATCGTAGAGAGGCGCGATCGCCGCCGCTCGCGTAGAACCGCTCCGCCGCCGTGCGCCAGGACGTCGGCCCGCGGATCGCGGACGCGGTAGACGCGATGGCCGAATCCCATGAGCCGCTCGCCGCGATCCAGCTTGGCGCGGATGACCGGCTTCGGCGCGATCCGGCGGATGCCGATCTCGAACACCATGTCGAGCGCCGGCCCGGGCGCGCCGCCGTGCAGCGGACCCTTGAGCGCGCCGACCGCGCCGGCGATGGCCGAGATCACATCCGATCGCGTGGACACGATGACGCGCGCCGCGAACGTGGACGCGTTCAGGCCGTGGTCGCACGACCGTGTTGAGATACGTCTCGAGCGCCCGCGTCCGCTCGGCTGACGGTTCAGCTCGCCGGTCAGCTGATGGAGATAGTGGGCCGCGTGCGCCGAGATCGGTGCGGATCGGCACCGGCCGCTTCGCCGTTGCGATACCGGCCAGTAGCTGCCGACGATGGTCGGGAACGCCGCGATGGCGGTCAGCGCGTCATCGTGCGGATCGCTCCTCGCGGCCCGAGGCTCAGGAGCGGCGCCGCCATCGCGAGCGCGTCCATCGCCGGCGTCGCCACGGCGGCGCGCCTCGCGCAGGACGTCGTGGACGATGGGCGGCAGACTGCGCGCCGCGGCGCGAGATCCCGCGCGAAGGCGCGCGCGCTCGGCCGGCGTCCGGCAGGCGGCCGTGCAGCAGCAGATGCGCGACCTCCTCGAAGCGTGGCGTGCGGGGCCGAGGTCGTCGACCGCGTAGCCGGCGATCGTCAGTCGCCCGCGCCTCGCCGTCGACTGCGGCTTCAGGCGCGTCGACGCCGCGACGACGCTCGAGTCCGCCGGCCATTGTGCAGTCGATGGATGCCATAGCTCGATGGTCCCAGCCGGCGGTCATAGTTGTCAATATTGATCGTAGAATCAACCCATGGCGCGACCGCCGCTTCCTCTCCGCCGCCGCAGGCCGCCGACGCGCTCGGCGGTGACGCGGGCGACGCTGTACGCCTACGCCAGCCGCGGACAGGTGCAGTCCGGAGCCGGTCGCCCGGCCGACCCGAAAGCCCGCCGCTACCACCGCGAAGACGTCGAGCGGCTGCGGGAACGGAAGGAACTGCGCCGCGATCCGGCGCGGCGCGGCCGAGCGCGGACTTGCACTGGGGCAGTCCCGTGCTGCCTTCGGGCATCACCCTCATCAGGACGGACGCGCTGTATTACCGCGGCCGCGACGCGTTGACGCTGGCCGAGGCGGCGACGCTCGAGCGCGTCGCGGAGTTGTTGTGAGGCCGACGACCGTCCGAGCGCGGGCGGCTGTTCGACCAGCCGCTGCCCGCTCACCCGCCGTCAGCTGGCGCGGCTGCGCAGCGACGCGCGCGATCCGATCGCTCCTGCAGATGGCGCTGCCGCTGGCGGCGGCGCGAGGATCTCGCTGGCCACGATCTGCGGCCGGCGGCCGTCACGCCGGACCGGCGCACGCATCGTGCAGCTTGTTCACCGCGATTGTCGGCGGCGCGATCGCAAGGGCGCTGTGGCGCGGCTAGCCTGCGATTCACGCGTCGCTGCAGCGCGCGTGGGCGCCGCGGACACGGCGGTCGGCCGACGTCGATCCGCACGGCGCTGGTCCTGTGCGCGGACCACGAGCTCGAACGTGTCGGCGTTTACGGCGCGGTGCGTGGCGTCGGCCGGCGCGTCGCCGTACGACACCGTGTCGGCCGCCGCTGGCGGCGCTGAAGGCGCATCGCCACCGGCGGAGAAAGCTGGCGCGCGTCTCGGCGCTGCTGCGCCGAGATCGGCTCGCCGGCTCGCACGCGCAGCGTCGTCGCCAACCGACTACGCCAGGGCGAGCGCATTCCCGGGTTCGGCCATCCGCTCTATCCTGCTGGCGATCCGAGAGGGGCCACCCTGCTTGCGGCTGGCCGAGCGCAGCGGACACGCACTGCGAGTGCGGCGCTGGTGCGGAGCGTGCGCGCCGCGGCGGCGGACTGCTGCAGGAACCTGCCGAATCTCGATTTCGGCCTGGCGGCGATCGCCCGCACCTATCGATCCTGCCCGAACATGCGCCACTCATGCTGTTTGCGCTGGGCCGGACCGCCGGCTGGATCGCGCACGCCATCGAGCAGTACGCGGCCGCGAGTCGCTCATTCGCGCGCGCGCGCCATGCGGGGCCGTCCCCCAGAGGCTGCTGAAAGCGGACACACGCTTCGTCGGTGATGCTCTGTCGAACGTAGCGAGCTGTCCGCGACTTAGGCCCAGGACGCAGCGTAAACGTCGTCAGCTTTCTCGTTTTCGGACGCCTCTGCTCTGCTTCGAGATAGTGCGGGCTGCTCAGGGCATGCCAGTGCGGTGTTGTTGACCTTGAACGCCGCCTTCTCGTCGCGAGACCTGGTCGCGGACTGTTTGATCGTCGCCGAGTTCGCTCCGTCGGTGCAGTCGCGCATCGTAATTTCCTCGCGCGGCACGAAGAAGCACCTGTCCGATCGGCATGCTGTGCGATCCCGAGATGCCTTCGCCCGGCTGCAGCACGTAGCGGAACTCGGTTTCGTGCGCGTACCAGTCGGTCTCGACGCGCACGACCAGCATCGGCGCGCACCGGCCGCTCGATCATGTTGAAGACCGGCGTGTAGACCGTGTCCCAGCCGGGCGGCGTCTGGAAGTTGGTCGCGCCGCGCAGCGAGATGCGCGCCGGGCGGCGTGCCGAGATCCTCGGGCACGATGAACGCGCGCGCGACGGCGCAGCGCCTCGTCGCGCGAGATCGTGCGGGCTCCGGGCGTCATGAACGCGACCTCTTCCTTGATCATGCCGAGGCTGCCGACCGGCAGCGACGATACGTGACGCGAGAACATCGGCTCCCCACTTGCCGCGCGGGCGACTGCACGAAGTAGACGAACTGAGTAACGCCCTTCGCCCTGGAACTCGAGGTGATGAACGACTCATTCGGTTCGAGCGGCGGGTAGACGAGATAGCCGAGCGCGCTGCCGGCTTCGAGGACCGGGCAATTGCGCGCGTGCTGCGGCAGTAGCGGACGCTGGCTCTCGCGGCGTGGCTTCTGGCCGACACCGGGACGCCTCGAGTTGGGAAACAGGCGCACTTCCATGTCGATCGCGCATGTTACTGTCGATCGCGCGTTGAACGAATTGAGCTGGCGCTGGATCGCCTTGATGCTGACGAGCCGCGCCTGTCGCCGGTGCGCTCGTCGCGTATCCGATCTGGCGAGCCGGCCAGATCATCCCGGCAACCTCGCCGGCACCGCGGTGATCTTCGGCGCGGCGCTCGCGATGATCCTGCGCGAGTCGGGTCGAGTTGCGCAGGTGACCCAGCGGCCCGTCTCGACGCCGGCTACACCTGCTGGCCGGATCCCAGCGCCTTCACGCGTACGCCATCTACGCGTTCATCGGGCTGATCGCCGTCTTCGGTCTCCTTCCTGTGGAGCTTGCGAGGTGGAGCAGCGGATGCGGAACCGCAACTACGCGCCCGAGTGGCGGTAGCATAAAGGAACCGTTTGCAGTCGTCGCAACAGGTGTGGGAAAATCGGCGCCTTTACTTTTCAGAACAGGAGCGAGCGGATCATGCGTCGTGCAAATCAACGGAGTCATTGCGGCGTTCGTCTTCGCCTCGGCCGCGCTCGTCGCCGCGCAGACTCCCGGCGGCAATCCCCACCGCCGCGAAGATGAAGAACCCGGTGGCCTCGTCGCCCGAATCGATCAAGGCCGGCCAGGCGCTGTTTCAGAAGAACTGCCGCTTCTGTCACAGCGCCGACGCCAAGGGCAACGGCCCGATGGCGCCCGAAGGCACGCATCCGTCCGACCTGACCGACGCCAAGTGGGATCGCGGCGGCAGCGACGGCGAGATCTTCGTCGTCATCCGCGACGGCGCCGGCCCGAAGTTCGACATGAAGGGCTACAAGAGCAAGATGACCGAACCGGACATCTGGAACGTCGTCAACTATCTCCGGAGCCTCCAGGCCAAGTAATGCGATGGTTCGTCGTCGGATGCGCCCTGGAGCGTCGCCGCGCTGCGGCGCTCAGCCCCCGGCAGCTCTGTCCTCGGCCGTGTTTACACCGGCCCATCGGACGCTGCCGGCGAGGCGCGCGACTTTTTCGACCGTGCGGCCCGACGCGAAGCAGCCGATTCCGTTCCCGCATAAAGTCCACATCGCCAAGAAGGCGCGTCTGCACCGACTGTCACGAGACGCGTCGAGCAGGGGACCGGTCGCCGGCATCCCGAGCGTCAAGACCTGCATGATCTGCCACAGCCAGATCGCGACCGACAAGCCGCTGATCAAGGAAGTGACCGCGTACTCCGAAAAGGGCATCGAGATTCCCTGGCAGCGCGTCTACGGCTTCACGCACGAGTCGCACGTCCGCTTCAACCACGCGCCGCACGTCCGCGCGAACGTGGACTGCGCCACCTGCCACGGCGATCTCAGCAACCAGACCGTGGCCGAGCGCGTCGTCGATCACAACATGGGCTTCTGCGTGAACTGCCACAAGCAGAAGAAGGCGTCGAACGATTGCCTGACATGCCACTACTGAAGTCGAGGTCGACAGTCGAGGGTCGAGGGTCGAGCAGCTCGGAATCGACTGTCAGACGGTCAGTGGACTGTCGACGTCAGGACGTCGTCTGACTACTGAGATGGACCGCCGCGACTTCATCAAGCTGACGGCCATCACCGGCACGAGCGCCACGCTCGCGAGCTGCGGCAGTCCGGAGAACCAGCTCATCCGCTTCGTCCCGGAAGACGATGTGGTGCCGGGGATTGCGGAGTGGAAGCCGAGCGTCTGCCCGCTGTGCAGCGCCGGGTGCGGCGTGACGGTGCGCGTGATGGACGCCGGACGTCGAAACCGTTCGCAACGGCCAGCAGGGCGTGGTCGCGATGGCGGTCGGCGAAGAAGCTCGAAGGCGATCCCAAGCATCCGATCAGCCGCGGCGGACTGTGTGCGCGCGGGCAGGCGGCGATTCAGCTGACCTACCATCCCGATCGCCTCCGGCAGCCGATGAAGCGGACCGGGCGAGCGCGGCGCGGGCAGCCTTCACCGCGATTTCGTGGGACGAGGCTATCGGCGAGCTCGTCGCGAAGCTGGATGCGCTGGCGGCGGCCGGCGATCAGAAATCGCTGTCGATGCTGTCGCGCGCGAGGGCCGGGAAGCGGCGCGACGCTCCTCGCCGCCAGTTCGCCCGCCGGCTTCGGCGCGCCGCCGCCGATCGGCTTCGATGTCTGTTGGCGACGATGTGCTGCGGCGGGCCAACGCGCTCAGCTTCGGCCACGCGCAGTTGCCGAAGTTTCGATCTCGCGCAGGCGCGGTACGTCGATCGCGTTCGGCGCCGATTTTCTCGGCACCTGGAACTCTCCGGTGGCGCAGTCGGTGGACTACGGCGCGATGCGTCAGGGCCACCCGCAAACGCGCGGCAAGCTGGTGCAGGTCGAGCCGCGGATGTCGCTCACCGGCGCGAACGCCGACGAGTGGGTGCCCGGCCAAGCCCGGAACCGAAGGCGTCGTCGCGCTCGGACTCGCGCACGTCATCATCGCGAACAAGCTGCGCCCTGCCCTGAGCAGGTCGAAGGCTGCCGCAGGCGAGGCGGCGCGTGGCGCCGCGGCGCATCGACGGCTGGTCCGGCGGGTTGACGGACGTACACGCCCGAACGCGTCGAGCAGATGACCGGCGTCCCGGCAAAACGGCTCGATCGCCTGGCGCGCGAGCTGGCGGAGTTTGCGCCGGCGGTCGCGATCGTCGGCGGCGCCCCGCTCGCGCACACGAACGCGTTGTTCACCGCGCTTGCCGTGAACGCGCTCAACGCACTGCTCGGCACCGTGGATCAGCCGGGCGGGATGTTCTTCGCCCGCGGCGCGAGTCAATCGCGGCTCGTGAACCTGCAGTCGGCGGTTGGCGGCCTGGGTGCCGCCAAGGTGCTGCTCCTGGATGAAGCGAACCCGCTCTACGGCATGCCCAAGGCCATGGGCTTCCGCGAGACGCTGGAGAAGGTGCCGTTCATCGCGAGCTTTGGCAGCTTCGTCGACGACACGAGCGCCTATGCCGACCTGATTCTGCCGGATCACTCCTTCCTGGAGTCGTGGGTCGAGAGCACGCCCGAGTCGGGCGCGCGCGAGATAGATCGGCGACGGTGGCCGGTCCGGTCATGAAGCCGCTGCATCAGACGCGCGCGACCGCCGACGTCCTGATCGAAGCGGCGGCCAAGCTGAAATCGCCGGTCGCGTTGCCGTGGAAGACGCGGAAGAGGTCGATGAAGCGGCTGCCGATCAGGCGTCACTCGTCGGAGCCCTTCGAAGGGCGTTCCACATGCACGTGGTTCAGACGGGCTCACCACGAGCGACGGTCTGACCACCGTTCCGCTACAATACTCGGAGCCGCACATTCGACGGCGACGCGGCCAGCTATCCGTTTCATTTCCTGCCGTACGAATCGGTGGCGTTCGGCGACGGGTCGTCGGCGCACTTGCCGTGGCTGCAGGAACTTCCGGATCCGCTGACCTCCGCGATGTGGAGCAGCTGGGTCGAGCTCAACCCGCAGACGGCGGCGAAGCTCGGCGTGGCCGACGGCGACGTTCTGGAAGTCTCATCGTCGCAAGGGTCTTGCGCGCGCCGGCCATGATCTTTCCGGGGATTGCGCCGGACGTGATCGCGATGCCGGTCGGGCAGGGCCACGAGAACTTTACGCGCTACGCGAGCAAGCGCGGCGCGAACCGATCGCGATCCTGGCGGCAAAAACAGAGCCCGAAACCGGCTCGCTCGCCTGGGCCGCCACGCGTGTGAAGTCACGCGCGTGCGGTGACGCCGATGGGTCGTTGATCATGTTTGCGGGTGAGATGCGCGAGCATCCCGCACGAGCACGAACGGTGATTAAAGCACTCCATGGGACACGGAACACGGGGGACTAGAGTCAGTGTCTCCGTTGTGTCGTGTCTCCATGGTAGTGCACTAAAGCGTGAGATGCCCGCACAGATGGGGAATGGCCGTCGATCTGGATCGCTGCACCGGGTGCGGTGCGTGCGTGACCGCCTGCCATGCCGAGAGACAACATTCCGACCGTCGGTCCCGAGCAGGCCGGACGCGGGCGCGCCGATGCATTGGATTCGCGTCGAGCGCTACTGGGAAGGCGAGTTCCCGGACGTGCAGCTCAAGTTCCGGCCGGTCATGTGCCAGCAGTGCGACGCGGCGCCGTGCGAGCCGGTGTGTCCGACCTACGCGAGTCACCACACCGCCGAGGGCCTGAACGCGCAGGTCTACAACCGCTGCATCGGCACGCGTGCTGCGCCAATGCCTGTCCGTACAGCGTGCGCTACTTCGATTTCTTCAACCCTGAATGGCCCAAGCCGCTGCACCTGCAGCTCAATCCCTGACGTCTCGGTGCGCGAAGTCGGCGTGATGGAGAAGTGCACCTTCTGCGTGCAGCGCATCAACGCCACCGTCGGCGAGGCGAAAGCCGAGAAGCGCGAACTGAAGGACGGCGACATCAAGCCGGCGTGCGTCCAGTCGTGCTCGGCCAGGGCGCTCGTGTTCGGCGACCTGAACGATCCCGAAAGCGACGTGTCACGCTTGTCGAAATCGCCGCGCGGCTCGAAGCTGCTCGAGGATGTCGGCACGTTGCCGAAAATCACCTACCTCTCGCGTCAGAGTCAGACATGAGCCAAGCGGCTACGAAACGGCTCGACCGAGGATCTGTTGCGCCCGATGCAGCAGACGTCGTGGCGCTTCTGGTCGCTCGTGCTGTTCCTGGGCGCGATCGTCGCGGCGGGCCTCGGCACCTGGTTCTATCAGATGCCATGGGCTTCGGGATGACCGGCATCAACAACCCGGTCTACTGGGCGTTCTACATCACGAACTTCGTGTTCTGGATCGGCATCAGCCACGCCGGCACGCTCATCTCCGCGATCCTGCGCCTCGTGAACGCGGGCTGGCGCCGCCCGGTGACGCGCTGCGCCGAAGTCATCACCGTCTTCGCCCTGATGATTGGCGCGATGTTCCCGATCATCCATCTCGGCCGGCCGTGGCTGTTCTTCTGGCTGATCCCGTATCCGAGCAGCCGGTTGATCTGGCCGAACTTCAGGTCACCGCTCGTCTGGGACTTCTTCGCCATCACCACCTACCTGACGGGCAGCGTGCTCTTCCTGCTGCTGCCGATGATCCCCGACTTCGCGCTGGTCCGCGACAGGACGACGGGCTGGCGGCACTGGGTCTACGGCAAGCTCGCGCTCGGCTGGCAGGGCACGACCAAGCAGTGGCACCGCCTCGAGTCGGCGATGCAGATCATGGCCATCGCCATCCTGCCGGTCGCGGTGTCGGTCCACACCATCGTGTCGTTCGACTTCTCGATGGCGCCCGTGCCGATGTGGCACTCGACGATGTTCGGACCGTATTTCGTGGCGGGCGCGATCTTCAGCGGCATCGCCGGCCTGATCATCGCCATGGCGACGCTGCGCAAGTTGCTGCACCTCGAGGACTACCTGCACCCGGTGCACTTCCAGAATCTCGGCAAGCTGCTGCTGATGATGAGCCTGCTGTGGGGCTACTTCGTGTTCGCCGAGCGGCTCACCGTCTGGTGCGGCAACGAGCCGAGCGAGATGGAAGTGTTCTGGGTGACGCAGCGCGGCTCGTTCGCGCCGTTGTACTGGACGATGGTCGTCTGCAACTTCGTCATCCCGTTCGCGATCCTGTCGTTGAAGAAGCTGCGGACGATCAGCGGCTGCGTCGTCGCCTCATGCGGTGTGCTCGTCGGCATGTGGCTCGAGCGATTCCTGATCGTCGTGCCGTCGCTGAGCCACAAGTATCTGCCCTACGCGTGGGGACATTACCGGCCGCGGCCGGTCGAGATCATGATCACGGTCTCGACCTTCGCGGCGATGATGCTCCTCTACACGCTGTTCGCGAAGCTGGTGCCCGATCATCTCGGTGTGGGAGCTCAAGGTCGGCGAGCATCCGTTTCTCCTGAACGTCGAAGAGGACAGGCGCGAGCACGCCTTGTGGACCACGCAATCCATGAAAGCGGTCTACGCGCCTCTCGCTGAGCCGCACGATGTGCAGCGCGTCTTCCACGGCCTGCTCGCCGCAGGACTGCCGGAGGGCCGGATCACCATCATCTCGTCCGATCCGATCGAGGATGCGAGTTCAGCCACCGCGACCAGGCGACGTGGATGTATTGGATTGCGGCAGGCGGCGCGGCTATCGGTCTGCTGGCCGCGACCTGGCTGACACGCATGACCGAGCTCGCGTGGCCGCTGCCGACCGGCAACATGCCGATGGTGACCTGGTGGCCCAACCTCATCGTCATGTTCGAGATGACGATGCTTGGCGCGCATTCTCGCCACGGTCGTCACGCTGTTGATCACGGCGGGAATCCCGCGGCGCACCGCAGCGCTCTACGACCCCGAGGTCTCCGACGGCATGATTCTCGTCGGTGTCGAAAACCCGCGGGACGATCTGGTCGCGAAGATCGAGCACGCGCTCGCGTCGGGCGGCGCGACCGACATCAGAACGCGTGTAATTTCATGTCACGAACGCGCGCCTCGACGGTTCGAGCGGCGCTGCTGTTCGTGCTGTTCGTGGCGCTGGCCTCGGCGCTCGTGCTGTTCCTGCCGCGAGCGCAGCAGTCCGACGCCAGACTCGCCTGGGTCGCCACCGCGCACCAGTTCGGACCCGTCGGCTACCGCGATCCCGCGGGCGCCATCTCTCCTGACGGCAAATGGATCGCCTATTCCGAAGGGCGATTTCTTCGCGTCCGCCCGGTCGACGGTGGGCCGATCGTCGATCTGCCACCCGGACCTGGCGCAGATTCGTTACCTGACCTGGCGTCCCGACAGCCGCGCGATCGCCACCGACGGAGATCCACGGTCGGCGGCTACGCGGTCTACGACATCACCACGCGGACGCGAGGTCCGCTGTTCTACCGCGCGCCCTGAGCGGAGTCGAAGGGCCGTCCGGCCTTCGTCAGCCCGTCTGGTCGCCCGACGGCAACGCGATTGCCGCCCTGGTCAACGCTCGAGAGGGCAACGAGCTGTGGCGATTCTCGACCGCCGGCGACGGGATGGCGATCGACGGCGGACGAGGAGAGCGCGTGCGCGCGTTGTCCGGCGCGGCGAGTTTTCCCGCCTGGACGGCCGCGGGCGAGATCGCGTGCGTGATCAACGCGAACGGACAGTCGCGCGTCACGCTGCCGTGCGGCGGCGCCACCGTTCACACCAATCCGGATGCCGATGCCTACGGGCCGATCGCGTTCAGTCCTGACGCCGCCACGCTCTACGTCGCATTGGCCAACGATCGCGGAACCGTGGATCTGTGGGCCGCGCCGATGACCGGCGCCGCGCGCGCCGCCTCACGTCGTTCGCGCGCGATGCCTATGGCCCGAGCGTCGCTGCCGACGGCTCGGTGGTGTTCAAGGTGCAGAGCTATCGCACCGCGGTCGCGATCGTGGCTGCCGGTGGCGGACCGACGACGCCGCTGTCGACGTTCCAGAGCGAAACGCCCTCGTGGGATCCGACCGGGCACTCGCTCGGCATCACCTACGGCACCTGGCGGCGCATCCCGGACGATGCCAAGTATCCCGACATCGCGCAGGAAGCCGGGATCATCAGTGTCGACCCATCGCATCCTGCCGCAGCCACCTCACAGGTCGTGCACGACTCGGCGTCCGAGGATCAGTCGCTCTGCTGGTCGCCGAACGGCAAATGGATCGCGTTCCACTCGCACAGAGGATCAGTCGGACGATATCTGGCTGCGAGCCGCAGGTGTCACATCTGAACCGCCGCGTCGCATCAGCTTCCTCGGCCGCGGCGCTGAAACCGGCTGGCCGCGATGGTCGCCAGACGGCGAATGGCTGCTCTTCGACGGCGCGAGCCGCGACACACACAGATCGGTGTTCTACGTGATCGGGATGGACCAGGAGAGCGGATCGACAAAGGGCGACGCGCGCGAGGTTGGCGTGCATGGACTCGACGCCGAGATGAGCCATGCCGAATGGCGGCCCGACAGCCAGGGCATCGTCGCGATCGCGAAGGAGGCGCCCGGCCGCCACGTGATCTTCACCGTCGGCCGCGATGGCGGCGACGCGGAGATCGTGCACCGCCTGGCATCCGAGCACGACGCTCCAGGACTTGCGGTGTCGCCCGACGGCGGCGCCGTCGCGTTCATCGCCCCGGCGCCCGACGGGTTCTTTCAGCTGTTTCGCCTGCCGCTCGGCGGCGACGCCACGGTGCCGGTGCAGATCACCCGCGATCCGTCGAGACAAGACGCAGCCCGCCTGGTCCCCGGACGGCGCACGGATCGCGTTCACGGTGTGGAACTACGACGCGCAGTTCTGAGGCTTCGCTGAGTGCCGTCGGGTTCTCAGTTCTCGGGTTCTCAGGTTCGCGGGTTCGAGGTTCGCAGGTTCTAGGTTCAAATCTCAAATCTGAAATCTGAATTCTGAAATGCTCAGTCGTGCGCGACCGCTGACGCGAGCTGGCGCAGAAACAGGCCCACGTCGGTGACGATGCCGATCGTTTGCGAGGATCCGCGGTCGGCGAGCTTGGTCACCACCGCCGGGTTGATGTCCACGCACACGAGGCGCACTGCGCGCCGGCAGCATGTTGCCGACCCCGATGCCGTGCAGCATCGTCGACAGCACGAGCACGAGCTTCACGCCCGTGCAGCGCCGCCGTGTAGCGATCCTGGGCCTCCACGAGGTTGGCGACCGTGTCGGGCAGCGGCCCATCGTCACGAATGCTGCCTGCGAGCACGTAGTCCACGTTCCGGCGAATGCACTCGTGCATGACGCCTGACGTCAGGACGCCTTGTTCGACCGCCTGCCGCAGCCCGCCGGCGCGGAAGATCGGTGTTGATCGCGCGCATGTGATGCCGGTGGCCGCCTTCGATCGGTTTGCCGGTTTCGAGATCGACGCCGAGCGAGGTGCCGAAGAGCGCCTGCTCGACGTCGTGCACGGCGAGCGCGTTGCCGGCGAGCAGCACGTCGACGTAGCCGCGGCGAATCAGCTCGCAGAAATACGACCGCCGCCGCCGGTGTGGACTACGACCGGGCCCGGCGACGACCGCGATGCGATCGCCGGCCTGTTTGGTCTCGCGCATCATCGCGGCAATCCGCGAGACGCCGACCTCGACGCGGCGCTCGGACGAGATCTCGTTCGATCATGAACGCGAAGCCGAGGCGATCGCGCGCCTGGAACTCCGGGACGATCTTGATGCCGTGGATCCCGCAGACGACGGCGTCGCCGCGCCGGATCTCGCGCAGCTTGCGGCACACGGCACGTCCGTTCTCGACCACGATCGCGGCGTCCATGCGCTGGTGCTCGACGGGCACCCATTGCCCGCTCGCGGCGGATGAACGTCTGATGGTTCGTGGTGGAGTAGAAGTCGTCCGGAGCGCAGCCGTCGCGATCGGCGGCAATCGTGTGCGCGTCCTCGACGCGCGCGACGCTGCAGCCGAGGCCGACCAGTTCCGCCAGCAGCTCCGACAGGACCTCCTCGGCCGGCGCCGTCACGCGCATCGAGACGAACGACGGCTCGTCGTTGGTACGGCCGATGCGGAATTCGAGCACCTCGAAGGCGCGCGTCGTGCCGCACCACGGTGTCGAACATCGCCGTTGAGCAGCTGTGAGTCGATTAGATGGCCTTCGGCCTCGACGACTTCGGCGACAGTCGCATTGATGCATCGTTGGCGTGAAAGTGGGTCAGACCCCTTTGTCCGGGAGTTGGCAGAGAAAAGGGGTCTGACCCCTTTCACCGGCGAGTGAACCCTAATGCGTCATGCCGTAGAGCACGATGTTCACGCCGATGGCGTAGCCGTCCAGGTGAGAAGCGGTCGAAGTATTCGCGGTTCTCGCCTTCACGCTCCCAGGTGTCGGAGATGTCGGTGTTGTGCGTCATCACCACCATCAGCCGCCCCTTCTCGTCGGCGATGCCGCGGAAGTCGGAGTGCGGGCTGTCGCCGGTCCGTTCGCGCTCGGAGAGTGCTCCCGCCCGAGCGGTACTCCAGCAACTGAATCGACGAGACCTGCTCGATGGCCTTCACGTCGCATGAGCGTGCGCATGATCGCGTGATCGGCGGGGATGTCGAAGATCGGAAACTGGGAAGGCGGAAGCACGCGGGCAATTTCCTCGGCCCACTGGTCCCAGGCCTCGAGCCCCAGAAGTCGTCGACGTAGAGGAAGCCGCCCTTCAGCAGGTAACTCCGCAGCCCCTTGATCTCGTCGTCGCTCAGCCGCATCGTGCCGACGTCTTCCATGTAGAGCATGGGACAGCGGGTGAGCAGCGGGTCGTCGAGGCGGACGACGACGTTGTCGGGCTGGCCGTCGGGGTTGATTTTGACGCGTATCAGCGTGAGCTCGGCGAGGCGGACGGAGAAGTTGTTGTCGGCGCCCGGGTAGTCGGTCCGCCAGCCCTGGCCGCCGTCTTCGTAGCGGTTCTGGTCGTAGAATCCGCGGCAGTAGTTCCATTGGCCATCGAAGTCCGACGGCTTGGCCCACTTCGGCGGATCGCGGTAGAACCGGCCGCCGCCGACCCAGATGCGCGGCTGCCAATCCGGGTCGCGGGACTGCCCGCGCTGGGCGAAGACCGCGGTCGCGAACGTGGCGACGATCGCGACGACCAGGCGCGCTGACAATGCGACGAACGGACGGGGGCCTCATGACGAGTCTCGCGTCCAATGATAGACGCCCATCCGCCTTTTACAAGCATTTCCGGCGTTCGCTCTAGGACAATATAGGCATCCAAGCGACGGTATTGCTGAGCGCGTGACCAAGCGTCTCTGCTTCCTCACGACCTTTATCCGCCGTTCAACTTCGGCGGCGATGGCCTCGCCGTCCAGCGAATAGCGCGGCGCGCTCGCCAAACGCGGCCGAGCGACTGGCCGCTCGAACACGAACCGCTGCGGACGCTGGCCGCCGACGGCGCGGACGCTGAACGAGCACGAGATCGACACGGTGTTCCACCTCGGGGCACAGCGATCGTCGGCACCGCCACGCGATCCCGCGGTCCACGTTCGAAGCCAACGTGCAAGGCACATGGAACGAGGCTCAGTCCCCGCGGTCAGACGGTGTAAAGCCCTCGTCCGGTCGAACGAATCATGCCGCGCTCGTCGGCGATTGAGAAGTCGAGCAGGCGGCCATCAGCTGGCGTGCGCAGCGTGAGCTCGGCGGCCCGCTGTGCACGCGTCGGACAGGTCGACCGGATCGACCGGCGTGATGCGGCCTTCGACCTCGAAGTGCGCCGGCACGAACCTCGCCCTCGGGCTCGGCCTCGGAGAAATGCTGATACACCGAGAGGTGGTAATGGACCCGGCCGATCCGGCGCCGCGCCGCCGTGAGATGTCCCCTTCCTCCGCAGGTTGCTCGACCAATCGCTGCATGTATGGTCCATTATGCAATGTGATGAGCGACTTGAGCGCCGCCGTTTCGCACGCGCGGCCTCGTGGACCGAGCAT
>ERZ1370068.6261-contig-5255_pt1 | contig 130681 bp, 226 predicted proteins | sample MGYA00561227_ERZ1370068 | MGnify/ENA primary metagenome ERZ1370068 (study PRJEB38410, sample SAMEA6850437) | metagenome | study: Metagenomic assessment of the ecological functions of the soil: analysis of the soil microbiota associated with the...
GCCACGTATTGCTGCCCAGTTGGCCAAACAGGGACCCCGGTCACGTCCGAGTCGAGGCCCGTGATTGGTTGCCAGGAGGGCGCCTGCGCGAAAACTCTGGCTATGGCCAAGCACCCATAGGACTGCCTCGAGCGCCTCCACCACTCCCCACCTCCTCCCTGCACATCGGTCGGTGCCTTGTTTCGGTAGGGAGCCTGCGGCCACCGCGGCGATCGCAGACTTGAGCGGTCGTTGCCGCCAGTGGTCTTCAACGGGGGACGAACCCCGGACTCAGGAGCTGCTGCTGGCGAGTTGCTCTTCGCAGGGCCCCGGATCAGGAGTGAGGCGAAGTAGCGACAGGCATCGAGGTGAGGATTGGTGACTGGTCGGTGGTGCGCGCCGCCTCTGCGGCGAACTCGACCGCCGAACGCGGCTCTGGGCGAGGTAGAACAGCACCACCGGCGCCACGCGCGACAAGGCGTCCTTGTCCAGTCTCGCCGGATCACGATGATCCGGCGAAGGGCTTCCCGACCTCATTTCGAAGCCGCGAGCGCCTGCGCCAGCTGACCGCGGCAATTCCAACGCACTGACCGGTACTCGAAAGATGCCCTTCGCGCTGCCAGCGACGATAACGGGTGGCCTGATCGGCAGGGTCGAAGCCCGCGCACTCGACCAGGCTTTCCGCCAGGCACAGTGCCATCGCCGTATCGTCGGTCCAGCCGCCGCGAGGCATTTCGAACGGGCCACTCGCCGAGCACATGTCACCGGAGCGGCGTGAAGCGGAGCCGGGGCACGGTACTGAACCGAGGCGTGCTGAGTGGGACCGACCGCGAGTCCGAGCATCGCACCGTGGTAGCGGATCACGAACTACGCGGGCGGCGTTCGAGATCCTCGCGACGTGGAAGTGATCTGCCAACCGCGGGACGCTCCGGGGCGCGCCAGCTGAGCACGTATTCGTACCGCTCGTCGGTTTCCCCGGCGTAGGCCACCGCTGGAACGGCGCATTCGCGCGCCGGCAGGAATTCAGAGCCAGATCGAGCGCTGCGCGCTCGGGGAGCATTCCGTCGATGCACGAAGTAGCAACCGAGCACGGTGCCGGTACGTCCGATGCCAGCGTGGCAATGCAATAGACGCAGTGCCCGTCGGCGAAGCGCGCGATCGAGGTACTCGTGGATCTCCCTCATCGCCTGCGCGATTCCGGAATCGGAGTGGTCGCGGATCGGCTTGTCGTACGTACTATCGCCATAGAGGCCACTCGCGGCTTTCACCTTCGGCGCAGCCCGCACGGCGGGAGAACTCGTCAGGTTGGGTGAGATCGACGAAACAAGCGACGCCGGCGGCGATCAGCTTGTTGAGGCGAAATAGCGTATCAGCGGCGCGAAGGTGTGGCCGGATACTCCCGGCCAGCAATCGTCCCGGCTCAACCAGTAGGTGTTCGTCAGCGGCGGTGCTGGTCATGGCAGGCGACAGATTCGCCCACGCGGATCCTGTCTGCGCCGCTCGGGCGCGAGGTGAGAGAAATCGAGTCGGGATCGGCGAGGGTGAGCTCACGATATTGCGCAGTGCGCTGCCGATCGCTTCAGCCGTCCGGGATGTCTCCTTCTCCCAATCCGCGAGCATTTTCTTCGATCGCGACGCGCTGCAGTGCATGCTGCGATCCGCACAGGCTGCGCGGATGATCGGAAATTCGCGGGCACGCGCGTAGCGTTCGATACTCGCTGCTCGCGACGTAGGCCAGTGGACGGATCACGATGTGGTGACCGTCCTCGGAGCGCAGCTTCGGCGGCATCGACTTGAGCTTGCCGCCGAAGAACATATTGAGGAACAGCGTCTCGATGAGGTCGTCGCGATGATGGCCGAGCGCGATCTTGGTGATGCCCTGCTCACGCGCATAACGGTAGAGCGCCCGCGCCGCATGACGCGAGCACAGGCGCACATCGTCTTGCGCCTCCGGCATCACGCGCTTCACCACGCTGGTAGGTGTCCTGCTCGATGATGTGGAAGGGCACGCCCGAGCGCCGCTCAGGGTATTCGGGCAGCACGTGCGCAGGAAAGCCCCGGCCGCTTGATCGAGATTCACTGCGATGAGCTCGAAGCGCACCGGTGCGCTGCCGTTGCAGGGCTCAGCAGCAGATCGAGGAGCGTGTGAGGAATCCTTGCCGCCGGAAAGACAAACCATCGACGCGATCGCCCGCGGCGCGATCATGGCGTAGTCCTCGATGGCTTTGGCCCACCAGACACGCAGGCGCGCCTGCAAGCGTCGTCGTGGTGTTGGAAAGATTAGTCGCCGGCAGGGCGCTCTTCATGTCCATGGTGGCACTCAGCGTCGTCATTCCAGGGCAAAGGTGTGCGAGGCGCGAAAGCTTCCCGCCAGTCCGCGTCCTGCAACCCTTGCACGCACAGGTGCACGCTGCGGACCAACCAGACTCCGGAAGCTGAGTGAGCGTGAATCTCGCGACGCCCCTTGTATCGGTCACGCCCTGCAACTTCGACCAGCGCGCCGTCCGGATGAGCGATGCGTCGGCGCTTACCGTCGCATTGGCCAGTGGTTTGGTCTCGAAGAGAAGCTGCACGATCTGCTCGTCCCCCGCGTGCATCGTGAACGGATCTCTGCAGCAGCACGATCTCGTGATTTGCACGCCGGTAAAGCGGTGATTCAGATCGGTCTCCGTGTCCTCGCCCCCGAGCGACCCAGCAAGGCTTGAGGAAGCACACGACCGCACACGCCTCGATTGACGCCTACGGCCAGCGCAATGCCCTCGTGGGCGAGTTCCGCATCGGAACTTCGCCGGGTCGAGCTTCAACAACTGGCGAGCCGCGCACCATCGTCACCAGGAACGCGCCCGTTCCGGGCAGTGCGTCGGCAAACACCGGCTTGGCGCCTTCGCTGGCTGCAGCGAGCAGGTCGCGCACGTCGTTGGGCAGGCGCAGCTCAAAACGCTCGGTGCGCTCTTTCTCGTAAGCCTTCTCCTCCTCCGGCTTCATTGCCTCACCTGTGTTGAGATGCACGACCAGCTTGGCGCCGGCTGGAGAGCTGGTATTCGTCAGCCTGGAGCCAGCAGTCGTGGGCGGCTGCAAGCGAAGGCACTGCGATGAGGAGCATCCAGCTCAGGCGCGACGCTGCGAACAAGACGGGCCTCATGTCGGAGCTTCCAGGTACTTGGTCTCGAGATACCTCGACGATGCGGCGGCCGACAATGGCTTGCCACTCGCACTCTTCATCAGGTCCTGGATCGAGACTTTGGCGCTCCAAGCTGTGCACGTTGTCGCGCAGCCATTTCAAACAGGCCACCGAACTTGCCGGTGGCGATTTCCCTCGTCGATCCCAGGGCGCTGGGCGTGAAGGCTATCCCAGAACTGCGCCGCGATGATCGCGCCGAGAGCGTACGAGGGAAAATAACCGAACGATCCCACCGCCCAGTGAATGTCCTGCAGACATCCCTCGACGTCATTCTGCGGCCGGATTGACAGCCGTTGTTCCATGTAGGCATTCCAGGCTTCCGGAATGTCACGAATCGCGAGGTCACCGCCGAGGATTTTCTTCTCGGAGGTCATAGCGCAGCATGATGTGCAGTGGATAAGTAAGCTCATCCGCATCGACACGAATCAGGCTACGGCGCACGCGATTGAGGTGCCGGTAGAGATTGTCGGTATCCCACTCGGTGCCACCGACGCCGTAATGCTTCTACCAGCAACGGCTTCAGGTACCGCACGAACGGACGGCTGCGCCCGACGATCATTTCCAGGAGCAGCGACCGGCTCTCCTCCAGCGCCATTCCCCGGTCGCGCCCGACCGGCTGGTCGCGCCAGTCCAGTGGCAGGCCGAGGTCATACATGGCATGACCGCTCTCATGCAGCGCGCCGAGCAGGCCATTGAACGGATCGTTGGGGTCGAAACGCGTGGTGACGCGAATGTCTCCCAGGCACGCCTTCCGTGAACGGATGCTCGCTCTCATCGAGCCGACCGCGATCGAATGGAAAGCCGAGCGCCTTCATGACATCGACCACCAGCTGGCGCTGCTTCGACGCCGTGAATTTTGCCACTGAGTGGCAGCGCGGGGTTTTTCGCCTGCAGCTCGATGGTCTCGTTGATCAGCGATGGCAGTTTGCGCGACAGCGCTTTGAACAGCGTATCGATATCCCGCGTCGTGATGCCTGAAGTGAACTCATCAACGAGTGCATCGTAGGGCCGCAGGTTGAGGGCCTGCCCGAGCAGCGCCGCCTTGTCGCGCACCAGCGCGACAACTTCCTCGAGGTGAGGCGCGAACACTGAAAAATCATCTCTTTGGCGCGCCTCTATCCACTGCGCCTGCGCGCGTGAGGTCGCTCGCGCCAGGCGCGAGATCAAGGTCGTCGGCGTGGCGATCGCGTGATCACGCCTGGCGGCGCATCTCGCGCAAGTTGGCGAGCTGCCAGTCCTCGAGCCCCTGCGAGTTCGCCTGCGCGCGATCAAGGAGACGCGTGACCCGGGGAGCCGTCAGGAGCGCGTGGTATTCAGTTTCCGAGCGCGGCCAGTTGTTCGCCCCGACATCGGAACTTCCGCGCGGCATCATCACCGCCGCATCCCAGCGCAACAGCGACAACGCCCCGCGGAAGGCGTGCAGGCGCCGGAATTCTGTTCCAATTGCTGATACGGTGATGCAGCCATGACTCATCTCGCCTTCAGCATTATTGGGGGCGCACCGGGTCAGGCATTGATCGGCCGAGAGAAGCGCCAGAAGCCTTGGGGGCGGAAGGCGCGGCAAAGTTACCGTGACAGGGCCCGTCGGATCGGGCTGTGCAGGCGCTAGAAGCAGCTAAAACAACGAGTTAAAGGAACCCTGAGCGATTGACAGGAGACCAGAATCAGTCGCTGCTGGCCGTCTCGAGCTGCTCGCGGACATCGCGCACGATGCGCCGTCGCGGACCTTCTGGGTGCCCTCGACAACAATCTGATCGCCGGCGACGAGCCCCTGAAATGATTTCCACCTTCCTGGGCTTGCGCCGACCGATGCTCACCTCGCGTTTGTGCGCGGCTCATCGCTCACCAGAACACGAACTGGCGCCCTTCCTCAGGCACGAGCGCCTGCTCGGAAGAATCATCAGCACCTGCCCCCGCCCTCCCGCAGGCGAACGTTCATGAACATGCCGGGCTTGAGCAGGCCTCGGGGTTGGCAGTTCCGCGCGCACCGTGATGGCGCGCGTCGTCGGATCGAGACGTGAGTCGATGCTGACGATCGTTCCTTTGAAGTCGCGATTCGAAACGCGATGCTGCAAGCGCCGTGAGCGCAAGCCTTGATGCTGGCGATGAAGGTCTCGGGCACCGAGAAGTCGAGCTTGATGATCCGCGTATCGTCCAGGGTGGTGATGAGGGTTCCGGGACTGATGAGGCTGCCGACGCTGACGCGTCTCAAGCCGGTACGCCCATCGAACGGCGCACGAATCACGGTATCCGAGAGCTTGGACTCCGAACCCGTCACACGCGCCTGGTTTGCGAGCAGTGTCGCCTCGAGCTGATCGAGCTGCGATTGCGACAGTGCCTGGGTCGCGTACAACCTCCGGCTGCGCTTGTACTGGCCGCTGCGGTTTCACCGCGCTGCGCCGGCCGCAAGAGATCGGCGCCCGCCTGCACGCTATCGAGTTCCACCAGCACTTCGCCGCGGCGCACCTGCCGCCTTCGCGGAAACGAATCGCCGTGACTAGGTTGGAAACCTTGGCAGCGATCTCGACTGCTTCATTGGCGTGAGCAGTGCCGAGCGCTTGACCTCGTAGGCGAATTCCTCCTCGTCGCGCCGCGTCTGTCACGACACCGGGATGGCTGCGTCCGGACCGCCGGCGAAGGCAGCCGCGTTGTTCATCGCATTGATTTGTCACCCGAGCAACCAGCCAGGGCGCATACGAGGCCGGCCAGGAGCGCTGCCAGAGTATCGGGAAGGAAAAGGTGCGAAGAAACTGCATTCGAAACGGGCGCCACTGCGAAGCGCGGAGTATGTCATTGTTGCCCGCCCAACGTACGTCAGGCGCTACGCGGCAATTCGACCTCGATCGCCAGGCCCGGTTCAGCGTTGCGCGCCTCACGCGCCCCCGTGCAGTTCCACAATAGCCTTCACCAGCGCCAGACCAATACCGAAACCACTGCTGGTGCGAGCCATATCCACGCGATAGAAGCGCTCGAAGAGATGCGGCAGAGCATCTGGTGGGACGCCGGGGCCGCGATCGCGCACTGATGAGGCTCTTGCGCCGGTGTTCGTGTGCAGGTCGACATCGATCTGGCCGCCACCATGTCGCCACGGCATTTTCGAGCAGGTTCTGCGCGACCTGGAACAGCAGATCCCGGTCACCCGTCACCACGGCTGGTCGCAGTTGGTGCCAACGATGTGCATGCCCTGTTCGACCGCCACGGCTTCGTACCAAGTCGACGGCGTCCCGCGACAGGGCGCACTAGGTCGACGCTGTCCGTGACGCGGCCCGAAACTGCCTGCCTCGATCCGCGCGAGCTCGCAGCAGGGCGAGAAGGTCGCGAGCATCTCATCGATGCGCTCAATCGCCTGGTTGACGCGCTCGCGGCTCGCCGCATCGGAGGCGCGAATCGCGGCTCAGCTCGTCGAGTTCGTTGCGCAGGCTCGCCACCGGTCGGCGCATGTCATGAGCAATTGCGCTGCTGATGCAGCGCGTACCGTCGACGAGCGTTGCAATGCGATCGAACGCGACCGAAACGGCGCGCGAGCTGATCGAGCTCATCACCCGTACCACTCAGTGGCAGACGCTGGGTCAAATCGCCACTTTCGATCGCATCGACGCGTGCAGCCATCTTCGAGATGCGCCAGCGGAACAGCAGGGATCGCGACCGGTGCCGATGGCACCACAGGCGATCAGGCCAAGAATTGTCGCGCTCCACAGCTGGGCCCGGAGGTGCTGGATCGATCCGGCGCAGCGGCGAACGTCTGCCGACCAGCAGCACGCGGTCGTCATAGAGCTCGAACACACGGCCTCGAGCTCCAGCCATCGGTTGCGGCACGCTGAACCAGGGTGCTCACGTTGAGGCACTCCGATGGCCAGGACTTGAGGTTGCCCGTAAGCACCTTGCCGTCCGCATCGGTGAGGAGATAGACGGGCATCCGGATCTGCCGAGCACGCACGCGTAGCTCGATCGTTTCGACGAGGGCTTCAACACTCCTTTTCGTGGTAGTGCTCGTCGAGCCCCTGATCTCTTCGGCAATCGCCTCGCGCACTCGCTTGTCAGATCGTCGACGCGATTCGCGGTACACCGGCCACAGCAAGTGCCAGCACCGCCGCCGCGGCCAACGGCAGACACCACGAGCAGATAAACCGGGCTTCAATCCGACGCCAGGCCAAGTCGGTATCCCGAGCCGCGGATGGTATGCAGCAGCGGCTGCGTGACCCGCGATCGATCTTGGCGCGCAGGTTCGAAATGTGCACATCGATCACGTTGGTGCGCGGATCGAAGTGATAGTCCCACACGCCCTCGAGCAGCATCGTGCGCGTGACCACCTGGTCCGCATGGCGCATCAGGAACTCGAGGAGCTGGAAATTCCTCGGGTTGCAGATCCACCATTGGTGCCGGCGCGTTTCTACGCTGCGCTTCAGCAGGTCCATCTCGAGATCCGCGACACGCAGTACGGTGATGGGACCAGCGATGTTCGCCGACACCCGTGCGCTGCAGGACCCGAGGTCGCGCGATGAGCTCGCTCACCGCGAACGGCTTGACGAGGTAATCGTCCCCGCCCGCGCGCAGGCCGGCGACCTGATCATCGACATCGCCGAGCGCGCCTTGCAGACCAGCACCGGGGTGTTCGACATGCTGGGAGCCGCGCAGGGCCTCGCAGGGATTGCGAGGCCACCAGACGTGCGGGAGCATGCGATCGAGGACTACTGCCTTGCGGTAAGGCCTCGCTCATGGCGAGAAACAGCCCATCGCGGCCGTCGTTCGCCACCAGATTCACGGTGCGGCCCGCTTCCCTTCAGGCCCCGCTCGATGAAGCGCGCCACTTCGCGATCGTCTCGACCACTAATATCCGGGCATGTGCAGAGCTCCAGCTCTGGCAGAGCGCCGTGAGTGCCTGGGGCAGGCGAGTCCTTTCGCGACGCCGAGAAGTCCCTGCCCTCTCGCCCGAGTCTCCCCACCGGTCATATTTGTGCCAGCAGGGTCGCCGCGAGGCGGGCGTAGTCGCCCTCGAAGTGGTGTCCGCCGGGAAGCTCGATCACTTTTGTAGCGTCTACGGTCGAGCTGTGGACAGAACGTACTGGAATCATCGGGCGTAGACGCAGATGAAGGGCTCTTGAGCCTTTCCACCTCGGGCACGATCGGCAAGCCGGCACGGTGCCGCCCCACCCAATCTGTAAGGTGAAATTCAAACTGCGCTTCGGTACCAGGTGCAAGAGCAGCAGCGAGCGCAACACGCCCGATCGTATCGGTGCTGAGTCGGTTGAGCGCGAACGGCAGGACGTCCGCACCCATCGAGTAGCCGATCACGAGGGCGCGCGTCTTGTGCCAGTGCTGGCAGGTAGTAACGGATCACCCGGTCGAGATCTGCACCCGTCCTCTTCCGGAGTGCGCGCCTTCCAGAAGTACTGCAGCGTGGAGAGCCCGACAACCGGGATGCCCCGCCCGGCAAGGTCCGAGGCGAGGCCGCGATCAAGCCCCGCCCACCCACCGTCACCCGTCAGGATCACTGCAATGTTGTTGCCAGCGGACTTGTCGGCGGCTGGCACTTCCACGAGCGGCAGATTGCCGAGCTCGGCGCTCGAAGCCACTCACGCGGAGTGGCAGCTTCGATCAGCGAGTCGTAGGCGCCCAGAACTGCGGCATCCAGTTCTTCGGTACCGAGTATCCATGGCCGACATTCGGCAGCATCAATGAGCTGCGCGTTGCTGATCGGCGCCACGAAATCGTGGCTGCGTTGGTGGATCGCACACCTGGTCTCGATCCCCTGCAATACGATCCAGCGTGCCGGCGTACTCGCCACCGGCTGGATATCGAAGCCCGCAGGCGGTGAATGGCGAACCATCGCTGCGCAGCAGTTCTCTCCGCACAACGGGTTGGCGTTCCAGGTTCCGGCCCGAACGCCGAGACTCAGCGCACCCGGGCGAAGGTTCCGACGGCGCCTGTAACAGCAGGCGCGTACGCGAGAGTGGCGCGCCGGAGCTATAACCCACGAGTATTGTGGGTAGCGATACTCGGGGCAGAGCAAGCGCGCTCCAGGGTGTGTGCGAGCTTGCCTGGAACTGCGTTGCCGGATAAGTGCAGCCCCGATCGCGCACGGGAGCGAGCTTCATCACCCGGCGAATGTCGACCCCGGCTACCAAAGCGCCGCGTCCGGCGAGCGGCGCGCGCCATGTCGATGACGCCGCGATTCCAGCCGCCGTCACCCGAAATAAGCAGCGCCACGCCCCGCGGCGTGCCGGTCGGCTGGTACACTGTGATCGGGCCGAGTTCCTCGAAGTCAGCGTCGCAACGAGCGACGCGGCGGGTGCGACGGGCACCGGCGGCCGCGGGATGGAGCGCGGCGCGCGCAGTGAGCATACAGAGCATGCTGAGAAGCAACAGGCCGCGTTTCATGAACTCACGCGGCTTCCAGGTGGTTCGCGCCTCGCCCTGCGGGGCGCGTAGCAGGCAGCGCATTGCACTGCCGATCGGGCGCGTGACATCGAGCAGAACTCGCGGCAACGCGAGCCTCCCGGCGCAGCGAGATAGCGCGGTCGCCAATACGGTCCGAATTTTGCCTTGTACCGACGCAGGCCTTCGAAGTTGTAGAAGCGTCGGCCACGCCGAGCGATGAAGTCGAGCAGCCGCTGCCAGCGCGAGGCAAGGCGATGGCGCGCCATTCCCGAAAGCGGCGCCATCCCGAGGTTGAAGGAGCGATAGCCTTGCGCCTTTCCCCACAGCATCGTTTCGATGAGCAGGAAATCCATCACCGGCAGGCGCGCGTCGCGCGTCTGTCTCATCAGGTCAACCGACAACTCGTGGCCCGCCGGTGCCAGCCAGGATTCGCAAACGCCACCGGTTGCTTGCCTCGAAAAACCAGCGCACACGGAAATCGCCGCACGTACTCGGGCGCAAAGTATCCCAGGGAGAAACCCTTTTCCGCGCCGGCTTTGTCCTGCAGCCAGTCATCGGAAATGCGCCTGAGCTCATCGAGCCACCCTCGAGTTCATCCGCTGGCACGACACAGAAGCGCGGGCCTTTCGCGCAGTGCACGGTTACGCGCGCCCGCAGGCTGGCGCGGGAGCTGCCTTCGAGAGTGAAGCTGTCCAGATCGACGATCGCCTCCTCGCCCAGCTTTACCAGCGAAAGCCCGAGATCCAGGTACCGCTCCAGGTCCTCGTTACCGATCTGGTAGAAAACGCAATTGAGCCCGCGCCGATCTGCCAGCTCGCGAAACGCCCAGCGCAACTCGTTGCGACTCGCGACGTCGCCGACCGGATCGCCCATTGCGATCAACGAATCACCGGCACTCTGGTACATGATGAATCCGCGTCGATCGGCGCTGTTGAGAATCGCCTTGTCGCCCAGGTAAGCGAGCAGTGGCTGGGTTTCGGTCACGCGCTCGAGAATCGGCTTGAGCGCATCCAGAACCGGCTCCTCCGGCGTGGGCTCAGTGCCGCGCGCCGGGCGCAGCAGCTCGCGCAAAGGCCAGTGCCGAGAGCACCACGACGACCACGACGAGCGCACGCAGGGCACGCGGCGCATCGCCAGCCGCTTCGAATTGCCACAACAGCTCCTGCTGATAGGGCACGTGCCGGTATGCGAACAGCATCAGCCAGGCGGTGCCGAAGACGACGACGATGACGTTGCGCCACCGAGATCCAGGAAAAGCGCGCCCTCGAACAGGGCTGCCGGACGATAAAAGCGGCGTCTGCCGACCCACAGCGCAAGTGCCAGCACGATCATCATGACAATCAACAGCGGCGGATCGCTGCGCACGGTCGAGGCAGTGCGGCCGCGCCCAATGCGCCAAAAGTCAGCACCCAGGCGCCGTGGTTGCGCTGCTGGATACCGCGCGCGAGCACGAGCAGCGCGACTCCGATCAGGCTCGCGGTGAGATGCGAAACCTCCAGTAGCGCCAACGGTGCAGCGCCGCGTGCCTCGCGCGGGCAGCGGCAATGAGCCCGCGAGCAACAACCAGGCGCCCGCGCCGAACACAGCGACCGCGGCCAACGCGGGCGTCACATCGCCCAGCAATCGACGGATGGTGCGGCTGCGATTGCGGAACACGACAGGCGGCTGGCGCGGCGATTCCGATGACGAGCGGCAGTACGTAGTACACAGACGCGGTACACGAGGATCGATGCGAGGAGTTCACTGCTATTGACCTGCGGCATCAGGCGCAGCAGCACCCATTCGAACACCCCGAGCCCCGCTGGCACCGTGGACACGAGTCCCGCCAGGATCGCAACGAGATAAAGGCCGAGGAAGTTCGGGAAGCTGATGGCGGCTGTCGATGGCAAGAGGAAGTAGAGACGTCGCCGCGGCGCAGGCGAGCTCGGCGATGCTGACCACAAGCGCCAGGCACGCATCGCGACGCGCCGGAAGCACCAGGCGAACCTTGCGGACCTGGATCGCTGTGGGCGCACTGCGCAGTGAGACCATGAGCGCGATCAGAGCTGATGAGCGCGACGATCCCGACCGAGCGCCACAGCGCCGTCGCTCCCAGAGCACCGCGGCCAGCTGCTCTGGCACCAGTACCGCGGTAATCGCCCCCAGAGCCCACGCGCCCAGCAGAAAGCCGGTCGTGGTGTGAAACACGATCTGTCCGACCTCAGCCGCGGTGCATCCGCTGTCGCCGTAGCCCTTCAGGCGGATGGCACCACCGGTCAGATATGCGAAGCCGAGCGAATGCCCGAGCGCATTGGCCATGAACGCGGTGCCGACCACGCGCATCCGTGAGACCTTGCGGCCGACTGCACTGCAGTCCCTGCCAGTCAAAAATCGTCAGCAGCGCATAGCTCGCCAACATCGCTGCGACGCTTGCGGCCAGGCGCGTCCCAGGAGAGTGCGTGGATGTCCGCGCGCAGGTGCCCCCAAGTCGAGGCCGCGAAAGGATTTTTCGAGCGCAATGGTGACGAGCATCAGCGCGCCGATGCTAGAGCACCGCGCGAGCGGGGCCCGAGCTGAGCCTGCTCATTCGAAGGCTGTCTCCTTGCAAGGATTGCAACGCCGCGATCCGGAGTGGTGGACAGCCTGCACCACCCCGGCTTGAGAGCGCTTCGCGGACTCTTAAGAGTCCTTAATCCGGCTGGATGTCAGGGCTCAGGGTCCGTTCCGTCCGGGATGCCCTCAAACAGGGCGGTGGTCAGATACCTCTCCGCCGTGTCAGGGAGCATGGCGAGAATCACGTCACCCTTCCTTGGCCTTGCCAGCAACTTTGAGCGCCGCCGCAAACGTGGCGCCGGATGAAATGCCGCAAAGATGCCTTCGCTCTTCAGAGTGAGCGCGCAGTCTCGATCGCTTCCACATCGGTAACCGTAATGATTTCATCGGCAACTTCGCGATCCAGCACCGCCGGGATGAAATCCGGCGTCCAGCCCTGGATCTTGTGCGGCTTCCATTCGCGTCCCGATAGCAACGCAGCGCCGTCCGGCTCGCTGACCGTGATGCGCACGTCGGGCCGCGCCGAGCGATCATCTGGCCCGCTCCGGTGAGCGTGCCGCCGGTGCCCCAGCCGGTCACCCAGTGATCGAGTCGCTTGCCTGCGAAGTCGCTGAGGATTTCCGGGCCGGTGGTGTTGCGGTGGTATTCCGGATTGGCCTGGTTTTCGAACTGCCGCGCGCAGGAACCAGCCATGCTTCTTGCGAGCTCTTCGGCCTTGCGCACCATGCCCGAGCCGCGTTCTGCGGCCGGGGTGAGAATCACCTGCGCGCCGAGCAGGCGCATGATCTTGCGTCGCTCGACGGAGAACTCTCGGCCATGGTCGCGACGAAGGGATACCCCTTGGCCGCGCACACCATGGCGAGCAGTGATCCCGGTATTCCCGGAGGTTGCTTCGACCACGGTCTGCCCGGGACGAATCGTCCCGCGCCGTTCCGCATCCTCGATGATGGCGATCGCGAGGCGATCCTTGACCGATGCCAGCGGATTGAAGAACTCGCATTTCACATACATCGTCACATGTGAAGGAGCGAGCCGGTTGATGTGCACAATCGGTGTCTTGCCGATGGTGCCGAGGATGTTGTCGTAGATCATTCATGGCTCCTAGCGGTCGGAACCCCCGGGCGGGAGGCTGGGCTGGCTATGGTCGTGGCTTCGCGCCGACTTCTCAAGTTCGGGCACATCAATCAGGTACACTGCTTGTCCATGGGGTCGGAACGTACCATTAAGAAGTACGCGAATCGGCGGCTATACGATTCAACTGTGAGTCGGCACGTCACCCTCGATGACATCCGGGCCCTGATCGTCGACGGTGAGAAGATCCGCGTCATCGAGGACAAGACCGGCGCTGACATCACGCGTCTGATCCTGTTGCAGGTCATCGCCGAGCAGGAGCAGTTCGGCCAGCCGATCCTGTCCACGCAACTCCTCGAGTCGATCATCCGGGTTTACGGCAACGGGAAGCACGAAGCCATGACCTGCTGCCTGCAGGAAGGCGTCGCAAGTTTTCTGCGCGAGCAGGGTACGCAGTCGGCGCCTGCGGGCGACGGCGAGGTCTGCAAGCCCAACGGCAGCGGCGACTAGTCGACGTTGGCTTTCGCGGTCTGCTCGTCTTTCTGGTCGCGATCCTGCGGCAGCGCGCTCAACTTCTCGACGAACCAGTCCCGGATCAGGGTCAGCCGCGCGACTCGTTGACTCAGGCCGGCCCTCGCGGCTCATCCCGTGCGAGAGTCCGGGAACACAGCGAGCTTCGCCGGCTTCTTCAACATCTTGAGCGCGGTGTAGAACTGCAGGCCCTGATCGAGTGCCGTGCGGTAGTCCTGCTCGTTATGGATCACGAGAACCGGAGTGGTCACCTGGTCGACGTGTGACAGTGGTGAACGCTCCAGGTAGTCGGCGTTGTCACGCCACGGAAAATCGTGGAACCAGTGCGTGACGAAGTAGTAATTGAGATCGGAGGTGCCGACAAAACTGAACCAGTTGGTCACCGCCCGCTCGACGACTGCAGCCCGGAAACGCCCGGTCTGCCCGACGGTCCAGCTGGTGAGCAGCCTCCCCCACTGCCGCCCGCAACACCGAGGCGCTTCTCATCCACGTAGCCGCGCGCCAGCATCTGGTCGACTCCGGCCATCAAGTCGCGATAGTCATCGCCGGGATAGTGATACTGGATGATGTTGGCGAACTCCTCGCCGTAGCCGGTGCTGCCGCGCGGGTTGGTGATCAGGATCACGAAGCCCGATTGCGCGAGCACCTGGAACTCGTGGAAAAAGCTGGTTCCGTACATCGCATGCGGACCACCATGTATATAGAGAATCATCGGGTACTTGCGGCTCGAATCGAACTGCGGCGGCTTGATGATCCACCCCTGGATCGGCCGGCCGTCGAAAGACTTGTAAGTGATTTCTTCGTACTCCGAGAACCCACCCGCAGGGGCAAGTCCCGCGCTGTGCGATGAGACCTGTTTCCACGGCTTGTCGACAGCGGAGACGGCGAACTGGTAGATCTCGGTCGGCTGCCACCGACGAGTTGAACGCCGCGGCGACGATACCGTTGCGGCTCAGACTGAAGTCGCGCACCTCGCCCTGCTTCAAATGGCTGAGCTCGGTGTATTTGCCGCTCGCCACATTGACGCTGAACAGGCGCCCCTGGCCGCGATCGGCCGCGCCCAACAGCAAAGGTGCGTGAATCGGCAGACCACGCGATGCGCCGGCCATTGACGCCGGGCGCGGTGGAATCGTTGATTGTCGTCTCGCCGACACTGCGGTCCAGGTCCGGCCGCAAGCTCGCGCACCTGCGAGCCATCGGTACGCATGACATAAAGATTGGTGACGAGTGCTGCTGCGCGGCGGGTCTGCCTCGTCAAAGCCGGTGAATGCGATCCCACTTGCCATCCGGCGAGGCGCGGCGGGTCCCCATCCGGGCCGCGTCGGTCGGTAAGGGCGCGGCGGTGCCGCGCTGCCGTCACTCGCGACCGCAAAGATCTCGTTGTCGTCGGCGGCGTAGTCAGCATCCTGGCGACCATTGGCGCTAAAGAGGATCGAGCGCCCATCGACCGACCATGCGGGCTCGCCAACATGTGAATGTGGTCCGGGTGATGCGCTGTCCGGCCTGCTTCGGTCCCGTCAGCGTCGACACGACCCAGATCTGGGCGCGCTTGCTGGTGCGATAGCCGGGCACTCCGTCGTTGCGATAGATGAGGGTCTTCGGTCACGAACGGTGGACGCGCCGGCGGATGTTCCTTGATCCTTCGGTGCTGGTTTCTCATCTTCATAACCCGGATCGCCGGCGAGCGCGGTTCGCGAGGTAAAAGGCGATTCGTTTGCCGTCCGGCGACCAGGCATATGCACCCACGCCATCCGCGTCGCTCGTCAGCTGCCACGCTTCGCCTCCGGCGAGTTCCAGGATGAAGATCTGGCGCTTTCGCTGCGCCCGGAAATAAAGGCGAGGCGACGTCCATCCGGCGACCAGCGAGGCGAGGCGTCGTTGTTGCCGGATGTGAGCACGTGTGGGGCGCTCGCGTCGGTCGCAATCAGAGCTCACGGCTATAGTCATCCCGATCCCGATTCACACTGGCGTGCACATAGACGATCTGATGCCCGTCGGGCGAAATCTGCGGATCGCCGACAAACTGCCAGTTGAACAACGGAGTCCGGCCCGAAGGCATCGCTGGCAGAGCTCAGCGACGTCGACAGAAAGTAAACAGGCTAAGAACAAAAGAGCGCGTGCAGTCACGTAGGCACCCGGGTTGCGACTGAAACAGGCGCAATGATCGGGCCAACGCGCGTTCACGACAACAGGAATTCAGGTCCGCTATCATGCGTCGCATGGCGGATGTGATCTTCCTCGGCCCGCAGTTTCGCGAGCCCAACCTCGCTTTCGCGCTGCGCCAGCTGTCAATCGCCGGGCCGCTGGTGTCGATCTCGGCCGGCTGGCAGGAACGGGAAGGGAAATCGACGAACTGCGTGCGCACGTGGCTGTGCCGGTCACGGACCTGGCGCTCTATGCGCGCGCCGAAGAGGTGCTGGGCGCCGATCCGGGCTGCAAAGCGCATATCGTGCGCGCCAGTTTCGTCTGCGCGAGATGCAGGACCTGTATCGTCTGCGCCTCGCGCATGCGGTTGCCGCGATCCGCGAGCTGCTCCGAGCGCGAGGAGGATCCACACCTGGTGCGGCGGGCGCGTCGTTCCGCTCTGCATGTGTTGCGTGCGCTCGATCGCGAACATCTCTGCAGCATCGAACGCGAACACGCCGCGTTTCGCCGCAAGCTGCGGGTGCAGCAGCGCGCACCGGTGGTGTCGCACATCGAGGCCTTGCGCCGCCAGATTCAGGGGCGGCCGCGGTGCTGATTACCGGCGGCCATGTCGCGGTACTTGCGAATCGGCTGCGCCTCTTTGATCTGCAGCGGCTGCTCGCAGGAAAAACAATAATTGCCTGGTCGGCCGGCGCGATGGCGATGAGCGAGCGCATCGTCCTGTTTCACGATCACCCGCCACAGGGCGCTGGCATAGCGGAGGTATTCGACGCGGGCCTTGGCCTGGCACGCGGGGGTGGTGCCGCTTCCCTCGGCACAGACTCGCCTCGCGCTGCACGAGTACGAGAACCTGGCGCAGTTCGTGCGCCGCTTCGCGCCGGCGCGTTGCCTCACGCTCGACGAAGGCTCCTTCGTCCACTGGCGCGAAGGCCGCCTGGCCAGCACCTACGCGTCCTGGCAGCTGAGTCGCAGCGGCGCGCTCGCCGAGATTCGCACCGCATGATCGCCAGAGTCGCTGCGTGATCTGCTCGACAGCGGGCAACCTGCCCCCGAGACCGTCGATGCGTTCATCGCGACGAATCGCTTTCCGCTCGTCGACCCGACCGGAGTGACCTTCGTGTATCGCGGCGTGGCAGACAGAGTGCTGCTGCGTTGCTGGATACACGGGCTGCCGACGGCGCAACCGCTCGAGCGCGTGCCGGACACAGACCTCTGGCTGCTGCGAATCGACCTGCCACCCAATTCCCGCATCGAATACAAATTCGAGATCGTTCGCGGCCCCGACAGCGAGTGGATCACCGATCCGCTCAATCCAGTGAAGGCAGCGGACCCGTTCGGCGCCAATTCAGTCTGTCAGGGCTATGGCTACGAGCGCCCGCGCTGGACCTTCCCGGATCCGCAGGCCCGGCTCGGGCGCTGGAGGAGATGACCCTGAGCAGCGCAGCGCTCGGATCGAAACGTCAAATCCTCACCTACATTCCGGCACGCTTCCGGCGCAGCCGGCGCTATCCGCTCCTGATCGCGCATGACGGCGAAGACTATCTGCGCTTCGCGCACCTGAAGACGGTGCTCGACAACCTGATCCATCGCCTCGAGATCCCGCCGATGATCGTCTGCCTTACCCAGTCACCGGATCGACTGGCGGAGTACGCGGGCGATATCGAGCACGCGCGTTTTCTGCCGAGGAAGTCCTGCCCCTGATGCGCTCGCGCTATCCGCTGCTCGATGAGGCCGCCGGCCGCAGCCTCATGGGGCGAGCTTCGGCGCGGTGGCGTCGCTCCACGCCGCCTGGCGCTACCCCGCCTTGTTCGGGCGCCTGCTGTTGCAGTCGGGTTCGTTTGCCTTTGCCGACATCGGCCATCATCGCCGCGGGCCGGTCTTCGACCCCGTCGCACGCTTCGTCAACGAGTTTCGCGCCACCCCGGCAAGCCTGCGGACCGGATGTACCTCAGCTGCGGCATCTATGAATCGCTGATTTACGAGAACCGCTCGATGGTGCCGCTCCTCAACGGGCAAGGCATCGAGGTGCGCTACGAGGAGGTGCGCGATGGCCACAACTGGGAGAACTGGCGCGACCGGCTGCGCACCGGGCTCGTCGTGGCTGTTTCCGGGTCCGTTGTGGATGGTGTATGAATAGCTGATGGCCCACCTCACCCGCCAAATCGGCCTGTCGCTCGGCGCCGATATCTGCTGGCCGATCTGCTTCGAGGAGATCATGCGCCGGCTGAAGCTCAACATCTCCGTGGCAGGGCGACACCGTCGGCTTCGAAGTGAGCCGCGTCACGATCGAGCCTTTCAACCTGCGCCAGCCGTGTCGCTACGACGTCGGTGATCGACCGCCTCACGCACTGGTACCACGTCAGCCGCGAGTGGATCAAAAAGGCCGTGGTGCTGGACGACCTTTACGTCTTCAACAACCCGTGGTCGATCCAGGCCAACGAAAAGCACACGACCTACTGCGCGATGATGCGCCTCGGGCTGCCGATTCCCGAAACCTGGATGATTCCGCCCAAGTCGTATGACAAGAGCGCCGATCTCGAGGCGACGCTGCAGCAGCTACGCGCGGCTCTTCGATATCGGCGCGATCGGCAAGCAGGTCGGCTACCCGCTGTTCATGAAGCCGTACGACGGCGGCGGCTGGGTCGGCGTCACCAAGATCGACGACGAGGCGGCGCTGCGCGCGCGCGTACGAGGCGAGCGGCACGAAGATCATGCATCTGCAGGCGGGCGTCATCCCGTACGACCGATTCGTGCGCTGCGTTGGCCTCGGTCCGCAGACGCGCGTCGTGAACTACGACCCGTCGGCGCCGCTGCACGATCGCTACCGGATGGATCGTGACTTCATCTCCGCCGATGAGCAGCGCAAGCTCAGGACATCACGCTCACGATCAACGCGTTCTTCGGCTGGGATTTCAATTCCTGCGAGGCGCTGCTGCAAGGGCGGTGAGTGGTACCCGATCGATTTCGCGAACGCCTGTCCCGACTCGCAGGTGACCTCGCTTCACTACCACTTCCCTGGCTCATCAAGGCGAACCTGCGCTGGTCGATCTTCTGCGCCGACGACCAAAGCGCCTGGATGCGCCGGAATCTCGACTGGGAGCCGTACTTCAGGATCGCCGGCCAAGGATCTGTCTGCGCATGAAAGGCTGCGAGGTTATGCACTCCTCGCCCGCGAGCATTTCGCCACGGATTCGTTCCGTGAGTTCTGCGCCAAACACCTCGCGCATCTCGACGACGTCGCCTATGAATTCTTCGGCAGCACCGAAGCGCGTGATGCAGTCCGCAAGAAAGTGACGGCCCTCTACCCGGCGCACGAGATCGAACAGTTCACGGAGCTGTTCTTCAATCGCATCCAGGAATGGCGGAAGATCGAAGGCAGGACCGCCGCCATTTGACTACGCGCGCTCCCGAGGCGCACACCAGCAGGAACAAAGATGGATAAGAAAAACTGGAGCTGGAATACGCAACGCCTCCCCGAACCGGCGCGCGTCGTGCGCTGGGGTCACTTCGGCACGCCTGTGCTGCTGTTTTCGACCGCCGGAGGAGACTACGAGGAAGTCGAGCGCTTCCACCTCGTGCGCGTGCTCGGCGATCCTGATCGATGCGGGGCGCATCAAGGTCTACTCGGTAGACAGCATCGCGGGGAAAACATGGCTGCAGGGCACCCATTCGGCCGAATACTGCTCGCGCGTGCAGAACCTGTTCGATGCCTACATCTACAACGAGGTGGTCGCGCTCATCCGTGAGGACTGCGCCAACAAGGAGATCGAAGTCGTGGCCGCGGGCGCTTCCATCGGCGCGTTCAACGCCGTTGCCAGCATCTGCCGGCATCCGGACGTCTTCAAGCTCGCCGTGGCGATGAGTGGAACCTTCGACCTGTCGAAGTACCTCGACGGCAAGATCAACCAGGACTTCTACTTCTCATCGCCGCTTCACTACCTGCCAGGACTCGAGGACGGACCCCAACTGCAGCAGCTGCGGCAACGGTTCATCGTCATTCCGACCGGCGAAGGCGACTGGGAGGATCCCAGTGAGTCATGGAGGATCGCTCACGTCCTCGGCGCCAAGGGCGTGCCGAACCGGGTGGACCTGTGGGGCCGGGATCGCCACCACAACTGGGTCACGTGGCGCGAGATGCTGCCGAAGTACCTCGGCGAGCTGGTGTGATGCGTGGCAGACCTGCTCAATAATCCCTGGATCAGCAGCTTCTTCTCCGAGCTGGGCGTCGGCGCTGCTGGTGTTCGCGGGCGGCTTCCTGATCGGCAGGTATCGCGAGCGGGGGCGCCAGCAGGGCCGCAGTCTCGATGACTATGATTTCTACCCCTACGAGCCGACGCCCGAGAACTTCGCCGAGTTCAACCTGCGCGACTTCCGCCTCGGCATTCACTATTTCCTGCGCAACACGGATGTGCGCGCCGCGCGCCAGTTGATCTTCATCGGTGAACAGAACAACGTGCGCGACCTCCTGGACGCCCAGGAGCGGCCGGCGTACGAGAAACTCTTCGCGAAATACCACGGCGCTGCTGTCGTGGACGACACGCGAGTTCCTGGAGAACTTCCGCAATCTCGCGCGCCTGATCGGGCGGACGTTCCCCAACATGGGAATTGAGGTGCTGCTGCACGATCTCTCCAACCCGAGCCGCTCGATTACCGCCATAGAAGGGGCGAAGTGACCGGACGCGCGCTCGAAATGGGCACGACGACCCTGCTCATCGATCTCAAGAAGCGGCGGGCACTCAACCAGGACAAGCTCAACTACGAGCTCAACATCGGCGCACGCCGCTTCAAGTGCACCACGATTCCCATCGTGCGCAAGGACTATGGCGTGGTCGGCGCTGTGTGCATCAACATCGACATCAATTACATTCGCGATGACGTCACGCAGTCAGCGGAACGTATCGCGGAGTTCTTCCGCTGCTACGCGCGCACCGACATGCAGCTCGAGGAGAATATCCTGAGCAAGGACGAGTACCAGAAGGCGTTGCGCGGCAAGAAGCACTACCGCGACGCCAGTTACTAGCTGGGTTTCGGGGCCGCTTTGTCCCAGTCTTTCTTCCCTTCGTCCTTGCCGGCGACCGAGTAGAGCACCTGCGCGTTGCGCGTCTTCTGGAAGTCCTCGAGCGATTGGCCGCGCATTGCTGCGTAGATGTGCAGGTTCGTGCGTGCCAATCACGGCGCCGAGCTTCTCGAGCATGAAGAAAATCACGCCGTAGTGAATCATGCGCGCGCCAGTCGCGCCGCCGGACCATGTCGCGTTCTTCTTCGGTGAGCCCGGCCGCCTCGAACAGCGGCTCCGGATTGGCGAGGAACTGCTTGCGATACTCGGGCTCGACGAGCCGGTGCAGGAATTCATTGAGCCGGAACCCCTTACGCTGCGCTCGAGGGTGAACGGATACGTGCCTTCGAGCTTTTCGATGCCCGCGAGCTCTTTGCCGATGCGCTCGCGATACGCGAGGCAGGACTCACCCTGCCCATCCGGACCATCGTCCTCCAGGATCAGCGTGGCGATCGGCGTCATCGACGGCAGGTAGTACGCCTGGTGCAGCTTCTTCACCTTGGGCGCCGAGCGCGCCGCGCATGATCAGCCACATGACCACTTCGGAGCCCTCGAGACCGCCGCGCGTCGGCGTAGTCCGCGATCGTGATGCTGGGTGAGCTTCTCCGGGATCGTTCACGAGCGTGTCCATGAACTCCATGTCCCACGGCGTGTTGTTGAAGCCTGCGCGCTCGCCGTGCACCTGGTGCGACAGTCCGCCGGTGCCGACGATCGCGACCTTGATGTCCTCGGGATAGCTCTGGATCGCCTTGCGCAGCGAGCGGCCAAGCTTGAAGCAGCGCCGCGCGGTCGGCGTCGGAAACTCGAGCACGCCGACCTGCAGCGGCACGATCGCGCCGGGCCAGGTGCGGTCGTGCGGCCAGAGGAGCGAGAGCGGCGAGAACGCGCCGTGGTCGAGCCCTTTGCCCTGGAAATACGACAGGTCGAACTCGTCCGCCACCAGGCCCGGCGGCGATGTGCTGCGCGAGCCTGGGATGCCCCTGGATCGGCGGCAGCGCGCGCGGTCCGCCACCTTCGTCCGCGACCGGGTACTCGGTGCCGATGCCGAGCGCGAAGTGCGAGTAATGATCGAAGGAGAACGAGGTCACGTGATCGTTGTAGATGAAGAACAGCACGTCGGGTTTCTTGTCCGCAAGCCACTGCTGCACGGGCTTGTAGCCCTCGAAGATCGGCGCCCACACGGGATCGTCGCTGCTTGCCGGTATCGAGCGCGAATCCGATCGTCGGCGTGTGCGACGTGGCGATTCCGCCCACTATCTTGGCCATGACTGCTGCTCCTGCACGGAAGCCTTGAATTGTATATGGCGCCGCGTTGCGGCTCACTTCGCCGTCGGCGCTGCGCTCCGCACCTCGTCCTCGGTAAACACCGCAAAGACGAACGGCTGCGATTCGAGAAAACGAGCGAGATCGTGCAGCGTTAATCCGAGCTGGGTGAGACGGTCGGCGTCGACAAAAATCTGGCTGTTCTCGGGCTCGTAGAGACTCACGAGATGCCTCCCTTCCCGGTCGAACCTCTCGTGGAGCAGGTCGACGAGCGATGGCGCGAAATGCCGGCGATCGGGTGAGGACGGCTCGGAAGGCATCCCATGGTCGGCGGTCACGGCGAGCAGGTAGTCCTTCCCGACCTTGTCCTCGAGCGCGCGCAACATCCGCGAGATTTCGTGGTCCATTTCGCCGAGCGTCGCGCGCAGCTCGTTCGAATCCGGGCCGCTACTCGTGGCCGACAAAGTCCGCGCCTTTGAAGTTCATCAGGATGAGATCCGCAACATCGTCCTTTCCCAGCGGCTCATGTCCGATCATCGCGGTCATCGCATCAGCTTCGAACCGTGGAAAGAGCGCGGAATATCGCACCGCCGCCGTCGAATCGATCTTGTGTCCCAGCCATTGCCCGCTCTTCGGCCACACCGTTCTCGCGTTTTGGTCCCTGAGGTAGACCGGTAACCGGAAGCATGCGGAGTTCGCATTCCAGTCGCCGCTCTGCGGGCTGTAGCTCGCGAGAATGACGGGGACCCATTCAGCTGGCAGCTCCCATGCCCCGCGAGCGGTGTCGCCGCGCGCTCGACACTGCCCTGCGCAATGATGATGGCGCGCCCGGCCGTCTCGAGTTGCCACACATCCGCAAGGGTCATCGCCACCAGGTCTCCGGGGTTCCGCCCTCGAACATGTCGTGGCGGCGGCTGCTGTACGCGGTCATAGATATTGTTGCCGGTAATGCCATGCACACGAGGATCCGCTCCAGTGGCGAGCGTCGCATGCCCTACCGAAGTGTTGGTGGGGAAGAAATTCACGCTGGACTGGCTGAACCAGGCAGCGCGCTCGCGCAGCGCAGTGAGCGTCGGCATGGACGCGGCATAGCGATCGAAGTAGTCACGGCGCATCCCGTCGAGGACCAGCAGCATGACCACTCTCGGTGGCACGAAGTCTGACTGCAGGACCGGCAGCACGTGACCCGTCGCGGTCGGCGGCATGCGCGTGCCGAGCGCAGCCGCCAGCGTGGGCGCTACATCCTGCTGCGCAGCCGGCATCGAGTACTCGCCCGCTTTCACTGCTGGACCCACGAACATGAGTGGAATGGAGGCGTCGTACGGCCAGGGCGAGCCATGCATGAAAGGCGCACGTCGGGATCGGGCCGGGTGATGAAGTCGCCCTCGCGCGGCACGATGACGAGCTGTCCGGTACGGCCCGGGAAATAGGTCCGGGCGAACATCTCGAGAAAGCGTTGTCGCGTCTCGCGCCGCGCATCGCTCGGCTCGACCGCTGCGCTTCGCGGTTGCTCCATTGCAGTTGGCGGCGGAGCTGGTACGCATGAAACGATCGAGAGAGCCACCAGCAGTGGCAAGCCGCAGAGGACGGTGCGGCAGAGAGAGATCCTCGATATCAGAGTGAACATTGCGCGAACCCGCACCGTTATTGCACGTACCGCCTCGCGAACAGCGCATCCCACGCGGCGAGCGCCGGCTTGGCTTGAAAGTCGCTGTCCGTCAGGCCGATGCTGATGAACAGCGGCAGGTTCGGCGGCACCGGAGGCGGAACTGTTGCGAGGTCGATGTCTCGGCTGGGTCATTTCGCCGTCGGTCGATTCGCCTCACCGCTACCCCGGCATACTGTAGCACTGCAACAGCAAGAGGCGACCCATGCCTGCACCACCACCGCCGATCGAGTCCGATTTCTCACTGCGGAAGATGAAGATCGCCGGCGCGATCCTGCTCCGGGCAGATGTTCGCAAGCAGTCTGCTGCCGATGATGGCGCTGACGCTGGTGTTCGTGCCGATCACCACCGAGTTCAAATGGACTCCGACGCAATTCGGCTATGCAACCACGGCGCTCATGTGGTGCGGCGGCCTGGTGGGGACCGTTGCTGGGTTACCTGGTCGATCGCACCGGCGTGCGGCTCATGATCATCAGCGGCACGGTGATGGTCGGTCTGATTACGATCGCCATCTCGTTCACGCAGGAGCTGTGGCATTTCTACCTGGGCTTCGGGCTCCTCGGCTTCTTCGGCACGACTGCGATTGGCTACGCCAAGGTGCTCACGGCGCTGTTCACCCAGCACCGCGGCAAGGCGCTCGCGCTCTTCGGTCTCGAGTCGAGTCTCGCCGCCGCCTTCCTGCCACAGCTCATCCAATCGCTGGTCGAGCGTTACGGCTGGAGAGGCCTGTTCGTCATCATGGGTCTAACGATCCTCGCGATCGTGCCGCTGCTCTATTTCACGCTGGAGGAGCCAGGCGCCGTCGGTGGTTCGAGGCGACTGTTCGCGCGCCGCGAGCGAACAGCTCAACCGGCGATCCCCGAGCTCGAAGGACTCACGGCGCGTGAGGTGTTCCGCACGAGCACGTACTGGCTGATCATCGCCGCCATCTTGTTTGCGGCGGTGCCGGGCAACGGACTCATGACGTTTCTCGTTCCGGTGCTCGGCGAGCGCGGGTTCTCGCCTGCGAATGCGGCGACATACCTCTCGGTGTTCACCATTGCCGGCGCCATCGGCACGATCGTGGGCGGGTTCATCCTCGACCGGATCGATACCGTCAGAGTCTCGATTCCATTCACCCTCTGCTCGGTAGCGTCCTTTGTCATCCTGGCACGCATTTCCGCGGACCACGGCGGCCCTCACGCTGCTACATGGCCGCGGCGCTCTTCGGCTTCCTCTTTCGGCGCGCATCGCCCGATGGGGCAGTTCTTCCACACCCGCTATTTCGGCTTGCGCTCATTCACGACCGTGTTCGCGGTGCAGATGGCGCTGATGGCGCTGCTGTTCGGTTTCGCGGCGCTCGTCACCGGCCGCATTCGCGAGGCGACGGGTTCCTATGACGTCGTGATCTGGGCGACGGTCGTCGGCCCTGGCCATTGCCGCCCTGATTTACCTGCTGCTCGGCCCGTACCGGTTTGCGAAGCACATCGGAGCGGTCCCACAACCTGAGACCCGGCCCGAGCACGGCAAGCCGATCGACCTCGCTGCCGCGAGCGTAGTGCCACGTGAGCGGAGATGCCCGTCACCGCGATCAAACGGCGGAGCTAGCCTGCATAGAGTTGCAGATCTGTCCCGACGGCATCGGCCATCTCGAGCGTCGCGCCGAGATCCGGAGTGGCGCAGCATGATGAAGCCGTCGGAGACCAGCGTCTGGCGCCAGTTGCGGCGTGGGGCACCGATCGGCAGCAACGTGTTCCAGACGACAGCTGAGCCGAATCGGCGCTGAAGCGCCTCCAGGCCTTCGATCGCACGAATGCGCCCGGTACCCTGTGGCGCGCTTGTAGATCGTCGCGACGTTGTAGCGACGCTCGATCTGCGTGTCGAAGCGCCCACGCGCGACCGCGTTCGCCCATTCGCGAAACACATCGAAGTCGCAGGCGAAGTTCATCTGGTCCACCTGGTGCGCACCCGGCGGACGCGCGCCGATTTCACCGAACACCACTTCACCGTCGGACTTGCGATACCACTCCATGTGAGTGAACCCGGTCTGAAAGCCGAGCGCGCAGGATGAGCATCGCTGTCCCATGCGCACCCCACCTGCGAGATCCTGCTGCTCGACGTTGCGTAACGCGATGACCTGCGGGCTGATCCATTCGTTGGAGCGCGCGATCAGGGGACGCGGCCGGTACCAAGCGATGTTGTAGTAGGCGATGCGCCCATCGATCGTCACGGTATCGAATGTGGAATTCTCGCCATCGACGAACTCCTCCACGCTCACCGATGGGGATGTGCCGCAAACGCGAGAGCGCGTCGCGCAACTCGTCGGCATCGTTGACGCGATAGGTATCAGCGGAACCAGCGCCGGCAATCGGCTTGAGGATCAGCGGAAACCCGATGCCCTCCGCTGCCTCCCAGCACTCGGCGGCGCGCTGTTCGCGGCGACATGGCGTGGCGTGCGGATGCCGGCCGCATCGAGCACCTGCTTCATGCGCTCCTTGTCGCGAAAGGGCAGCGTCTGCTGGACGTCGAGCCCGGGATGCCAAGTGCTTCGCGCAGTTGCTGCAGCCAGCACCATGCCCGGTTCCTACAGGCACTCGATGCGATCGAGCGGCCGGCCACGCAGCCAATTGCGCAGTTCTTCGGCGACCGCGGCTTCATCCCACAGGGAGCGCACGTGCAGGTACCCGGCGAGCGACTTGCGTACCAGATCTGGCAGCGCGCCCGGCGCCTGGTCGCCGACACCCAGCACCGTCGCGCCGACCTCGGCGAGGCCGCGTGTGAACTGAGGCATGTCGGCCGGGTAACCCGGAGAAATGAGCAGGATGACCACGCTGTCGCTCTCTGGTTTTCGGGCCGGCGACCTGACGGCCGCGGCATTGCCCTTTGCAGCAGTTTAGGCTTGTTACACTGATCGCGCATGCCTGCGCCAATGCGTGAATCTGTTTTCGTAGCCTCAGAAGTTGCACCCCTGGCGAAGACCGGCGGGCTTGCCGACGTCTCGAGCGCTCTGCCGCGCTACCTGCATGATGTGGGACACGACGTGCGCTTTGTTCCTACCCTTTTACTGAGCATCGATACTCAGCGCGCTCGACCTGGGTGCCACTCGAGGGTCTGAAGGACGTGCCAGTTGCTCTCGGCACTCACCGCTACACCTTTCAATTGTCACCGCGCGCCTGCCAGGCTCTTCACCTCCGTGAATCTCGTGCACTGCCCCGCTCTATACAGCCGCCCCGGAATCTACAGCGCGGGAGCCGATGAGCACCTGCGGTTTCTACTGCTGACCCGCGCTGCGATCGAAACCTCGTCAGCGTGGCGGATTCGGCACCGCAGATCTTCCACTGCAACGACTGGCACACCGCCTTCGCGCCACTGTATCCGCGCTCCGTCTACGCCTGGGACCGGCTGTTTGCTGAGACTCGCACCGTCCTGACGATTCACAACATCGGCTACCAGGGAATCTTCCCGGCGGCGTCAGCAGGCGATCTCGGTCTCGGTGACGCACAAAACCTCCTGCACCAGGATGAACTGCGCACCGGGCGCATCAACTCACTGCGGCACGGCATCCTCTATGCGGACGTCATCACGACCGTGAGTCCGACCTACGCACGCGAGATCTGCACGGACGAATACGGCATGGGTCTGCAGGGCGCGCTGCGCGCGCGGGGCGCGGCCGTCATCGGCATTCTCAACGGCGTGGACTACACGGTGTGGAATCCGGCAACCGATCCTCACCTGCCGCACCACATTACAGCGCCGAGGATCTCGCGGGCAAGACGCGAATCAAGCAGTTCCTGATGCGGACGTTCGAAGCTCGAGCTCGGGCGGCGTGTGCCCTCCTGGGATGGTTACCCGCATGACGGTGCAAAGGGGATCGACATCCTGTTCGACGCGCTCCCGGGTACTCGCCAATCGCAATCTGCGCGTCGTGGTTCTCGGGAGCGGGGAGTCGCGCTACGAGGAATTCTTCACCAATCTGCAGCGCGCCTACCGCGGCAGGCTCGTCTTCCATCGCGGCTACAGCGAAAAGCTCGCGCACCTGATCGAAGCTGCGAGTGATGTGTTCCTGATGCCATCGCTCTAGCGAGCCCTGCGGGCTCAACCAGATGTACAGTCTCAGAGTACGGCACGGTGCCAATCGTGCGCCGTACCGGTGGCCTTGCCGATTCCGTTCAGCTGTACGATCCCGATACGGGAACCGGCACCGGCATCATGTTCAACGACTACAATCCGCAAGCCGCCGCCTGGGCGATCAATGCAGCGGTCGACCTGTACCAGAATCGCGCTGCCTGGACGCGCCTCATGCTCAATGGAATGGCGCAGGATTTCTCATGGGAGAAACAGGGAGCGCAGTACGTTGATCTCTACTGCAGTTGGTGAGCGCATGAACGTCATCTTCTGTCGAGCCGGCATTTCCGCAGAATCAGCGCGAGTTCGTGCGCGGGCGCTGCACTCGGTGGGCGCGCGCGTCGTTGGCATCGGTGAGCGGCCAATCGGCTATCTCGATGGCGAGCTGCGGCATTGGCTGGCGGACTACGAGCAGGTCCAATCCGTCGTGCACGAGCCTTCGCTGCTCGAGGCCGTGCGCCGCATTCAAAAGCGCGTGTGGGTCGATCGGCTTGAAGCAACGGTCGAGGCGCACATCATGCCAGCCGCCAAGGTTCGCGAAGCGTGCGGAATCCCCGGCACCAGCGTCCAGACCGCGTGGCTGTGCCGCGATAAACCATCGATGAAAGAGGCGCTGCGCGCGGCGGAGTGCCGTGCGCGCAATCGAGCAGCGTCGAATCACCGCAGGGCGCGCGCGAGTTCGCTGCCCGCGTCGGCTATCCGCTCATCTTCAAGCCGCGCGCAGGTGCCTGGCGCTGCCGGGACCACCGAGGTTTCAAACGATGGCGAACTGGAACACGCGATCCGCGAATTCGCAATCGATCGTGGCCAGTCGGTCGCGGTAGAAGAATTCATCGAAGGGCACGAGGGCTTTCTCGACACGCTCACGATTCGTGGCGAGGTCGTGCACGAATTCATCAGCCACTACTACCCGAATGTGCTCGAAGCGATGCGCGAACGCTGGATATCGCCGCAGATCGTTTCGACTAACCGCATCGATGCGTCCGGCTACAACGAGGTGAAGCAACTCGCGCGCAAAGTCATCAAGGCGCTCGGCATCGGAAGTTCCGCCACCCACATGGAATGGTTCTTTGGGCCCAAGGGTCTGAAGTTCTCGGAGATCGGCTGCCGCCCGCCGGGCGTCGGTCAATGGGACGTGTACAACGCGGGCAATGATTTCGATATCTATCGCGAGTGGGCCATGGCGCTGGTCCACGGTCGCATCGGCCAGCGACCCTCACGCCGCTATGCGTGCGGCATCGATCGCGTTGCGACCGGATCAGGACGGGCGTATCGCCGGCTACGAAGGTATGGATCGTATCGGACGCGAGTTCGGCGAATGCATCGTCGCCGCGCATCTGCCCGCCGCAGGCACGCCGACGCAACCCGTCGAAGCCGGATACATGGCGAACGCGTGGATGCGAGTCCGCCATCCCGACTACGACCAGCTGCGCTACATCATGAATACGATCGGCGAAACCGTGCGCGTCCATGCTGCGTAGGAGCAACTCGAGCGGGCGATCGGCAGCGCTTTCAGGGCGGTGCCTGAGGCGGCGGAGTCGAATCCGGCGGCTTGAGCGTGCCCGCCTCATCGAACGGGATCGAGCGGATCATTCCTGAAGACAGACTGACCTTGCCCGTGAGCCGATAGTCGAGGCCGCCCTGCATCAACTGATCTGACTTGCCCTTGCCGAGGATGCGGATCAGTGCGCCCGCCATGCTCGCATCGACCAGCAGGTCAAACTCCCCTCGCCGAACGCCGGCACCGTGAAGGGCTCTGCCGAGACGCCGGTGGCGAACTTTTCGCCTTGCAAATAGAGCGTCGCGTTCACTCCCTTGATCGGGAGCTCAATGTCATTGGGATTTTGCACGTGCACACGCACTTTCACGCGTTGCGTAAAGAAACTGCTGCTTTCCAGCATCTCCATATTCACAACGTGAAGGTTCGGAGCCTCGAGTTTGGTCGCTGCACACGCGGCGACAAGCGCGGCCAGCAAGATGACACTCCATCGCATCTCCTCTCCCTTTTCGCTTTCGACCTGCCGGCACGGCGCCCGGAACAGTCTAACGCCCGGCCGTACATGACGTTCAGAGTGCCGCCACTCGGTGACTGAACTGAGGTGGTAACCTGGTCCCAGGAGAACGACCACGACCACCGTTGCCTGTGATGGTCGCTGGGGTATTCATGCGCGCACGCGAATCCAGGCCCAGCAGGTCCTGAAGCGGCAGGATGGCGAGCCTCGCCACCGGAGGCGAGCGCACTGCGCACCAGGGCTGGCGATACCTGGTCTGCAGCAGTGCCGTAGTAGTCCGCGACTCGCCGGCGCGTGCTCTCATCGAGCGAATCGCTCCAGCCACGCGTCGTGTCGTTATCGTGCGTGCCTGTGTACACGACGCAGTTGCGGCTGTGATTGTGCGGCAGGTACGGGTTGTCGGGTGTGCCATCGAATGCGATATTGCAGGATGCGCATTCCGGGCAGATGGAATGCATCGCGCAGTCGCTCGACTGCCGGCGTGATGACGCCCAGGTCTTCAGCGATGACTGGCAGACGTCCGCTGAGGCCGCTCTGCAGGGCGCGCAGGAAGTTTTTCGCCCGGCGCAGGCCGCCACTCTCATCGCGCCCGGTCGTCGCGCCGGACGGAATGGCCCAATAGATTCCAGCCCGCGGAAATGATCGATGCGCAGCAGGTCGAACCGCTCGAGCTGCGTCGCGAAGCGCGCGATCCACCATTTGAACCCGTCGCGCTCCTGGCGCAGACCAGTCGTGGAGTGGATTTCCCACACCTGGCCATCCGCCGAAAAGTAGTCTGGCGGCACGCCGGAAATCCCGGAGCGGCTGACCGGTCGCATCGAGCTGAAAACTATCGCGATGCGCCCCAGACCTCAACGCTATCGTGAGCGACGTAGATCGGGATATCGCCAAACAACAGGACGCCACGTGCGCGGGCCTGCGCTCGCAGTGCCTGCCACTGACAATGAAAAAGATACTGTTCAAAGGCGAATCTGCTCGATGGCCGCGTGCGTGGCGTCGCTGCGCGTCGGCGATCGCTGCGGGCGTGCGGTCGCGAAGGTTCCATCTGCCACTGCCACCACGGCCGGCCCTGATGCTGGGCCTTGAGCGCAAGAAACAGACCATCATCGATCAGCCAGTGCCGGTGCGCGGCGAGAAACGACGCGAAGTCCTGGCGCGTGTCGCGATCTGGCGTGGTTCTCGAAGCCGATCAGTGCTTCGAGGAGCTTGCGCGTGCGGAAGTGCGCTGCCGCTTCGCCCGCGTGTGGTGAGGCCTCGGCGCGGATCCAGCCACGCGTCGCGAGATCGTCCAGATCGATCAGATCGACGTTGCCGGCGTGGACGGAGCGTGAAAATACGGTGACCGGATCAGCATCGACTGGCCCGACCGGCAGCATCTGCCAGACGCTGAATCCACTGTCAGCAATGAGATCGACAAAGCGCCTGGCGCTGGCGCCGAGGGCGCCGCCGGCCTGCGCTCCTGGCAACGAGGTCGGATGCAGCAGCACGCCGGCACGGCGCCGATCGAGTGAGCTCATGCACTGCGCTTCACTGACGCCACCCGCTTCCGGGCGTCCCGTGGCCGTACGCAATGGGTTCACCGAGTGCCGCGGGCGCTTCCTCCTGCAGGATCCGGTACGAGGTTCGCGAGGTGGCGTCGATACAGGATGGTCGAAGTGCGCGCACCGATTCCGCTGGATTCTCGTCGCCGAACCACCAACACCAGTCTGAGCCCTTCGCAAACACCCAACTGGCGTTCGGCCGCGTTCTGCTCCCGCTTCGGAAAGGGAGCCTTCCACGACCACGCGATCGAAGGCACGCTTCGCTTCGCACAGCATTTCCCACGCACGGTTCTTGCCCGGATTGCCTGATCCAGGTCGAGAGAATTACCGTAGACCCAGCTGCCGGCGATCAGTCTTTGCAATTCACCCACGTCCATCCCATCGCCGAGACAGCGCGAAAATGTCGTGAGCCGGATTTGCGGATGCTCTGACGAGCTTCTCGTACAGCGCCTTGGAGAAAGTAGTAACCGTTGAATGGGTAGTACTCCCAGGCGTTCTCGCCATCCGAGCACGATCGCGACGCACGTGTTCTTGCTCGGGAGGCAGCACTGCTCGTGCAGATGCTCGAGGTGTTCGACGAGTTGGCCTGCAGCGTCATCGCCGTGCCATTTCGTAGGTGAAGCCGATGAGATCGGACAACGTCGTCGTGCCGAAAAAACAGCGAACGCGTCCGTCCGCCAGGTGATACGGGCGGTGCAGCTGACGCGACGCTGCGTCTCGGCCTCGGATGCGCCCAGCGCTGACAGACTGTTGCGCAGCACTGCCGCTACCGGTCGCGATCCAGTCGAAACCGAACTCGATCGAACAACGCGAGCGTACGCTGCGCTGACGCCTCCCTCAGCCGGCCAGCATCCCTCGGGACGTACGCCGAACGTCTCCACGAACGACTGGATGGCACGCGCGATGTGCCAACGAGCCCGATCGTCACCACCCGGATACTCGCGTTCGGCAGGCAGGTCGAGCGCCGGTAGTGATTCGCCGCGCGCTCCTGAAATCGAGCATCAATGGCAGGATCGGATGCCCGTGCAGGGCGTTACGGACAGCTCGACCTGTCCGCCTGCCAGCGTACGCCGATAGCGCGGCAAAGAGGCCCGACAGAGATGTCACCGACGATCTCGATCAGCAGCCGGCAATCCGCCGCATCGAAATCGCGCTCTCTGGCGATGAGCTCCTTGCGACGCGCGGATCGCCGAGTCGGACGGTCTCGCCCAGCCATGCGAGGTGATACCAGACCGCGAGGTCCAGCACGAACTGGTGCGACGGCATAGGCTGAAGCATCCTTGGCGAGAAAGGCGTCCGCCGAGGCTTGCGAGTGCCTTGTACGGCGCGAAGCGCTCGATGAGGCGCTCGCGGTTGGCCTCGCAGGCAGGCGCGAATCGCCTCGCGCAGATGCGCGTCCTGCGGTATCCCGTCGGGCGGTCAGGAGCGCGAGCACCGGGTCCGAGTCGGCGCACCGGTTCGCTGCCACGCGCGAGATCTGCGCACTGTAGGTGCGGATCTGTTCGATCAGCACCGGAGTGAAGTTGACCACCGCCGCGCGCGCGGCTGCGCCTCCAGGTGCGCCGCCATGTCGACGTAGTCCTTGATGGCGTGCAGGTAGGTCCACGGCAGCACGTGCTCGTCCGGTGATCGGGTCCCGGTACTGCGGCTGGTGCATGTGCCAGCACAGCACCACGCGCAACGGTTCGGCCTGGCTCACGCCTTCGAGGTCTCCTCAACATGTCGGGCGTGACGCAGCACTACGCCCTGCTCGGTGACGTGGAAGCGGCGCGCGTCTGCCTCCGCGTCGAACCCGATGCGCGTGCCGTCTGGAATCTCGCAGCCTTCATCGAGGATCGCGTCGACGAATCATGCAGCGTTGCCCGATGTCGACGTCCGGCAGCACGACCGAGCGTCTCGATCTGGCTGCGCTCCTGGACGTGCACGCCGGAAAACAGCAACGATTGGCTCACCGCGGCGCCGGAGATGATGCAGCCGCCCGAGACCATCGAGTTGACCGCCATGCCGCGCCGGCCGTCCTCGTCGAGCACGAACTTCGCGGGCGGCTGCTGCAGCTGGTAAGTCCAGATCGGCCACTGCTCGATCGTAGATGTTGAGCTCCGGATCGCACGTGGACCGAGCTCCATGTTCGCTTCGTAGTAGGCATCGACGGTGCCCGACGTCGCGCCAGTAGCTCTGCGCGCGTGTGCGTCACGTCCTGGAACGGATACGCGAACACCTGCAGGTTGCTCGATGGCGTCCGGGAATGATGTTGCGGCCGAAGTCGTGCGCGGATTCGCGATTTTCCGCGTCGGCAGTGAGCAGCTTCTCGAGCAGCCGCGTGTTGAACACGTAGATGCCCATCGAAGCGAGCGCGACGTCGCTCGCGGCCCGGAATCGGGTCCGGGTTCGCCGGCTTCTCGGCGAACTTGATGACGCGGTTCCACTCCGTCGGCGGTCATCACGCCGAACCCGCGCGCCTGCTCGCGCGGCACCTGCGACCACGCCAACGGTGATGTCGGCGCCCTTCTCGACGTGGTAGGCGATCATCGGACCGTAGTCCATCTTGTAGATGTGATCGCCCGCCAGCACCAGCACGTGCGTGGGCCGGTGCGAGCGGATGAGCTCCATGTTCTGGTACACGGAGTCGGCCGTGCCGCGATACCAATGCTACGCCGATCTGCTGCTGCGCCGGGATGATCTCGACGAACTCGCCGAACTCGCCGCGCAAGTAACCCCAGCCGCGCTGCACGTGCTGAATGAGCGACTGCGCCTTGTACTGCGTGAGCAGCGCAGATCTGGCGGATGCCGGAGTTCACGCAGTTCGACAGCACGAAAGTCGATGATGCGGAACTTGCCGCCGAACGGCGTCGCCGGCTTGCAGCGATGGTCAGTGAGCGCCTTCAGCCGCTCGCCGCGCCCGCCCGCCATGATGACGGCCAGCGTGCCGCTGGTCAGTCGGCTGACGTAGCGACCGAAGAGGCGCGGGCGGGTTGCTTCGGCATGAGGCGAGTTGCGCTCCGGCGAGATTGCGGGGCTATGTTACCTTTGAAGCCGATGACTGCAACACGCCAGCGCGAGATGCGTGAGCTGCTCGCGAGCCTGGAGCGCGACTTCGAGCGCATCCGCGACGCCCGGCACCACGATCCTCACTCCATCCTGGGACGACACCAATGGGCCGGCCAGGAAGTGCTGGTCGTCTATCTGCCGGCGACAAAACAGGTGCGCGCCAACCGCAGTCACGAGTTGCAGCGGCACGGCTCGAGCGACTTCTTCTACTGGCACGGCGCGCCTGGAACGTTACCGGCTCATTACACCATCTCGTGGCAGGACGACACGGGTGGCGTATTCGAGGTAGCCGACCCTACGCCTTCGCGCCACTCATCGACACCGAGCACCTTGAATGCGTTCAACAACGGCGTGCATCGGCGCGCGCATCAGTTCCTCGGCGCTCACGCCCGCGATGTCGAGGGCATCGGCGGCGTGCAATTCGCCGTCTGGGCTCCCAACGCAGAACGCGTCAGCGTCGTCGGCCCGTTCAACCTCTGGGACGGTCGCCGTCATCCGATGCGGGTGCGCGGGTCGAGCGGCGTCTGGGAGCTCTTTCATTCCCGGGATCGGCCCTGGAACACTTTACAAATTCGAGATCCGCAATCGCGACAACGGCACCATTCACCTCAAGACCGACCCCTACGGGCGGCAATTCGAGCGACGGCCTGCCACCGCGGCGATTGTTGCGACTCCGCCGGCCCACACGTGGCAGGACCATGCATGGATGGCGAGGCGTTCCGCCGGCGACTGGCTGTATGCACCGATGTCGATCTACGAGGTGCACCTGGGTTCGTGGCAGCGAAGAGATGACGGGGAGTTCCTGAGCTACGTGGAGATTGCCGAGCGCCTGATTCCACGTGTGCAAGGTCTCGGCTTTACCCACGTCGAGTTGTTGCCGATCAGCGAGCATCCTCTCGATGATTCCTGGGGATATCAGGCGACCGGCTACTTCGCGCCCACCAGCCGGCATGGCGATCCCGACGGCCTGAGACAGCTCGTCGATCGCTGCCACCAGGCGCGGGATCGGCGTCATCCTCGATTGGGTACCGGCTCATTTCCCGCGCGACGCGCACGCCCTCGCCCGCTTCGATGGAAGCCCCTTGTACGAATACGCGGATCCGCGCAAGGCGGAACTATCGCGACTGGGGCACGCTGGTGTTCAACTACGACCGCCACGAGGTGCGCACCTTCCTGATTTCGAGCGCCTGTTCCTGGCTCGAGGACTTTCATATCGACGGCCTCAGGGTCGATGCGGTCGCCTCGATGCTGTACCTCGACTACAGCCGCAAGGGCGAGGACTGGGTGCCGAATCGCGAGGGCGGCAATCAGAATCTGGAAGCGATCGAGTTCATACGCGAGCTCAACAGCGTGACGCACCTCGAGTTCCCGGGCACCGTCACACTCGCAGAGGAATCCACCGACTGGCCAATGGTGAGCCGCCCCGCATCGAGCGGTGGGCTCGGCTTCAGCATGAAATGGAACATGGGCTGGATGCACGACACGCTCGAATACATGTCGCACGATCCGGTACACCGCTCGCACCATCACCAACAGCTCACCTTCGGCATGATGTATGCGTACAGCGAAAACTTCGTGCTGCCCTTCTCGCACGACGAGGTCGTGCATCTCAAGCATTCGCTGCTCGGCCGCATGCCGGGCGATGAATGGCAGCGCTTCGCGAACCTGCGACTCTCTATGCGTACCAATGGACCTATCCCGGGAAGAAGCTGCTCTTCATGGGCGGAGAGTTTGCCCAACCGACGGAGTGGAACTTTCGCGTGGCCCTGCCCTGGTATCTGGCCGGGGACCCGGCTCGCGCTGGCATGCGTCGCCTGGTCGGCGATCTTAATCGGCTGTATCGGCAGCACCCGGCGCTGTCACGTTTTGAATTCGAGCCGCGCGGCTTCCGCTGGATCGATTGCGAGGATCGAGCTCACTCCCTGCTGAGCTATTTGCGGTTATCGGACGAGGAAACGATCGTGGTGGTGCTCAACTTCACGCCGGTGCCGCGGCCAAAGCACCGCATTGGCGTTCCCTGACATGGGCACCTATCGGGAAATCTTCAACTCCGACTCGCAGTACTACGGCGGCAGTAATCTCGGCAACCCGTTGCCGCTCGAGGCGCAGCAGCTGCCACTGCATCAGCTCCCTGCTCCCTGAGCTCACGCTGCCACCACTCGCGGGCGTGATTCTCAGGCTCGACAGGCGCTAGTCACATCCACTTCATCAGGCCCAGTTCATACGGGTGCGACAACAGATCGTGATGCGGAACGATGCGCACTTGCGCGCTCATGCGTCCGCACCAGGGCGGCGCACAGTCCACGCGGAACACGTGGGAACCGTCGCTGTCGCGCTCGCCTGCGGAAGTGAAAGGCTCGCGAACGATGCCCGGGATGGCGCCGGCCTCGCCATTGGTAAATGAGGTATAGCGCGGCGGCTCACCGCGCTCGTCCGGCAGCTCACGCTGCAATACCAATTCCACGCGCACGTCACCCGGATCGAGCCCATTGAGAAATGCGGCGACGCGCGTCTGCAGGCGACCGCCGTAGTCAAGTTGACGGGGCACCGAGTCGAGATGCCGCAATCCGACGCGGCCCCACGCGCGCTGTACCTTCTCTTTCCATGCCGCCAACCCCTGTGCGCCCCGGAATCCATCCATCGCCAGGGCTTGCGCACACTGTGCTGCAGGTCGGTACAGCCCCGCGACGTAGTTCTCGAGCACCGGGCGCATGTTGAAGTGCGGAATGATGGTGGCCATCGAGCGCTTGGATTTCGCGACCCACCCCGGCGAGAACCCTGCTCGTTGCGCGAGTAGTAGAGCGGGATCACCTCATCTTCGAGCAACTCATAGAGCGTTTGCGCATCTTCGCGATCGCGCTCCTGCTCGTTGCCGTTGTCCGCTGCAACGACCGCCCAGCCGTTCTCGCCGTCGAATCCTTCCGCCCACCAACCGTCGAGCACACTTAGATTGAGCGTGCCGTTGATTGCCGCCTTGATCCCGGAAGTGCCACTCGCCTCGAGTGGCGATATCGGGTTGTTGAGCCATACATCGACACCCGCGACCAGCAGGCGCGCGAGTGCCATGTCGTAGTCTTCGACGAAGATCACGCGCCCGAAGAAATCGGCGCTCATGCTGATGGAGTTGACCTCACGCAGGAGCTTGCGCGCCGGTTCATCGGCCGGATGCGATTTGCCGGCGAAGACGAAGATCACCGGCCGATCCGGGTTGCCGACGATGGCCGCGAGGCGCGCGAGATCGTTGAACAGGAGCGTCGCCCGCTTGTAGGTTGCGAAGCGTCGCGCGAAGCCAATCGTCAGGACGTTCGGGTTGGCCGGATTGAGAAAGCGAGTCAGGCGCTGGTAGTGCGCATCGCTGATGCTGTTATGCGCGCATTGCACCTGTAAGCGCGCACGTAATCCCTGCAGTACTTCCACTTTGGTGGCCTGCCGGACTTCCCAGAACGACTCGTCCGCAGTCTCGTACAGCCTCTGCCAGAACGCCTCCTCGTTCAGTTGCGCGCGCCAGCTCTGCCCCAGGGACCGGTCGAAGAATTCAGCCCATGGCTGAAACAGGAACGTCGGCAGGTGCACGCCGTTGGTGATGTAGCCGATCGGATTGTCTTCCGGGGGCACTTCAGGCCAATTGTCCGCAACAATGCGCGCGGACACACCGCCGTGAATCCGGCTGACGCCGTTGTGATGGCGCGACCCGTTGAGCGCGAGGCGCGTCATGTTGAAGTGATTGCCGCCCTGTGGCGGGCGCCCCAGACGCAGGAACGTCTCGGAGTCGATCTTCAGTTCCTCAACCAGCTCTCCCAAGTGGCCGAGCACCAGCTCCGGGCTGAACACGTCGTGGCCGGCAGCGACGGGTGTATGCGTAGTGAACACGCACCCGGCAGCTACAGCCTCGCGTGCCGCGGCGAAATCAAGTCCACGTACAACCTTTTCGCGGATCAGCTCGACGATCAGGAATGCCGCGTGTCCTTCGTTGATATGCCAGACCGATGGCTCGAGCCCGAGAGCCCGCAAGGCTCTCCCGCCACCGATGCCAGAGCACGATCTCCTGCTGGATGCGTACGTTCTCATCACCCCGTAAAGCTTGTGGGTGATCTCCCGATCCGAAGGCGCGTTCTCAGCGAGATTGGTGTCGAGCAGATAGACGGAGACGCGGCCGACTTTCGCCAGCCAGACGCGCACGTGTACGTCCCGGCGCGCCAGCCGACAGAGGATCCGCACTTCTTTGCCAGTGCGATCGAGCGCCGGCTCTACCGGCAGATCGGCGCGATCGTGCTCGCGGTAGTGAGCAACCTGGTTGCCTTCCTTGTCGATCGTCTGTGTGAAGTAGCCTTCGGTGTAGAGCAGGCCAACAGCGACGAATGGCAGCGCAAGATCACTCGCCGTCTTGCAATGATCTCCGGCGAGCACGCCGAGCCCGCCCGAGTAGATCTGAAAACTTTCATGAAAGCCGTACTCCGCACAGAAGTACGCCACTAGTCCGGTGCCCTCACTCGCCTGGCTCTCGTGCGGCGGAATCTCGTTGAGGTAAGTGTCAAAACCCGCCAGCACCTTTCCGTAGCGCTCCAGATAGGCAGCGTCCGTGGCTGCGCGATCAAGCACTGCCTGATCGACACAACGCAGGAACACGCGCGGGTTGCCGCCGACCTCACGCCACAATTCGCGGTCGAGCGAGGAAAACAGTGCCCGGGTCGGCCGGTGCCACGAGAACCGCAGGTTGCTGGCGAGCTCGGCTAAGACGAGCAAGGGCAGGGGAAGCGCGGGATTGACCTCGACAACGAAACGGGTGGAGTTCATTCAGCTATGGACTGGAGTGGGGAAGGCAGCGGAGTCTAGCATCGGTTCTGAGGTGTTCTGAAAAGCGGTCCTGGCTTAACGCCTTGAGTAGCTAAATTTTTCTTGACTAGTACTTACTGAGTAGTATTAACTACCGCGCACTTGTAGTTAATCAGATGATCGTGGGCCTCTCGTGGCGTTAGAAGAACAAGCAACCGGCGCTGATGCTGGCCTCGAATCCGTCGAGAAGAAGTTTCAGCGCGAGCTGAATGCGGGGCTGATTGCTCTCGTCTTGCTTTCGGTCCTCGATCGGGCCGACGAAGACCTGTACGGCTACCAGATCGCCAAACAGCTGCAGGCCGTTGCCCCCGCGCTCAACGTCGTCAAGCAAGGCGCGCTCTATCCGGTCCTGCGCAACATGAGCGCGAGCGGACTGCTCGCAAGCCGCGTCGTTCCGTCCTACGCCGGCCCGCCCCGCCGCTACTACCGCATCACCGAGCAAGGTCGCGCGGTCCTTCAGCAATGGCTGGGGATCTGGCAGCAGACCGCGCGACTTCGTCGACCTCGTTACCCGGCCCTCGCCCAGCAGTGGCCGCACCGACTGATCAGGAGATCTTCAAGATGTCTCGCTCCGCACCGCGCTCCGTCGAGCAGTATCTCGAGCAACTGAAGGCCGCTCTCGCTGGCGAGGATCCGGCCCTGCAACAGGATGCCCTCTACGATGCCGAGGAATACTTACGCGCAGAGGTTGCGCAGCATCCCGGGAAATCCGAAGCGGACGTTCTCGAGCTGATTGCCAGTACGCTATGGCGCGCCCGAGGAAGTCGCCGATGCCTATCGAACCACCGAAGCGACCGTCCGCGCGGCGCTCGCCACCCCGCCCCGCCGTCCGTCGCGAGGCGCATTGGGCAAATTCTTCAGCGTGTACACGGATTGGCGCGCGTACACATCGCTGTTCTTCATGTTGTTGTCGCTGGTGACGGGCATCGCCTACTTCACGGTGGCGGTAACTGGGCTCGCAATTTCCGCCGGCACAATGATCCTGATCATCGGCTTCCCGTTCTTCCTCCTGTTCCTCGGCCTGGTGCGGGCACTGGCGATGGCCGAGGGACGCATGGTGGAGGGCTGACCGGTACGCGCATGCCGCGACGCCCGGCACACGCTTCGACCACGGCTCCATGGTACGAGCGCGTGGTGGGCATATTGAAGGATCGTCACACGTGGACGGCGCTCCTTTACATGATTCTGAAGCTCCCCCTGGGCATCGCCTATTTCACCATCGCCACTGTGGGACTTGCGATCGGCCTGGGCATGATCGTCGGCCCGATTTTCTGGGCCTTGCACCTGGCTGGCGTCATTCATGTCTCGGGTGACCTCGACATCAACGGAATGGAGCCCTGGGCGATTCCATTCGCCGTTGCATTTGGTGTTCTCGTCCTCACGCTGGTACTGCACCTGGCCAAGGGATTGGCAGCCTGCACGGACACCTTGCCAGGCATTGCTGGTGCGTCCGGTAAGCTAGCTTCCTCGTCAGCGCAGCTACGGAACGTGGATTGAAACGCACGCTCGCGATCGTCGGCACACGCTTCTCGCGGTCACTGGGCTCGCAGTGCTTATCGCACGACAGCGGCCCGCGCCCAAACCGCTGCTTCAAGACGCACCTGCCGCCAAGATTGCAAGCGGTGGATGCCTGGCTTCGGGTGATGGCTTTCTGCGCGCACGACTTGACGGTGCGCTCGAGCTGAAAATCGACTGGGACAATTCCGAAACGCAGTGCGAGGGCATGCCTCGCCCGAACGGGAACGGGGTGCGTCTCAGCTTCAGCCACGCACTCGAGGGCGGCGAGCAGCGGCTCGTGATCGTGCTCGGTGTTGCGGGACTGAGTGAGAGCAGCTCGGGTCGCGTGCTGCCGGCGAATGTCACGATCATCGAGGAAGGCCGTGCGCGCATTTACGGCACGCTGGGCGACGACAAGTGCACGATCGACGACCTCAAGCAGCAGTTGATCACGCCCTGGCGCAAGGAATCACGCACCTACCGGGTTACCGGCCGCGGCTTCTGCATTCAGCCCGCTCACGCGGTCGGCGGGAGATGCCAGCGTGCTGATGAGCACTTTTGACTTTGCGGGCCAGGTCATCTACACGGGTGTCGACCCTTCCAACTCCGAAGCCCATACCTCATGAGCATCACTCGGCTGGTCGCGCGCGTTGTGGCCTGGATTGCAGCTACTCGCGTGCGCCGCGGGAATCGCCGCGGCGCAAGAAGCCGACCACGAGCCGTTGAGCTCGTTTCCCCGCTCGCAGCTCGAGATCCAAAGTGGTCACAAGCTCCACGAACTCACGGTGTGGGTTGCCGATACGCCGTCGCGTCGTCAGCAGGGACTGATGTTCGTGACCGAGTTGCACCCAATGACCGGAATGCTGTTCGTGTTCCACAGCCACAGACCGTCAGCATGTGGATGAAAAACACTCGCATTTCGCTCGACATGCTGTTCGTCGCCGCCGATGGACGGGTCATACGTATCGCCCCCAAGGCAAAACCCGAATCCCTGGCAACGATCAGTTCCATGGGTGTAGTCACCGGGGTCATTGAAATCGCCGGCGGAGAAGCCGAGCGGCTTGGTATCCACAGCGGCGACCGCGTCGTCCACCCCGCCTTCGGCCCCTGCCTAGCGCCCCGCCCTTCGGACCACCCGGTCCGGCATCTCTTAAGCTAAGATTCCGGCCCGACCGCAGGCGCGACAACGCTTCAACAAGAGCCTGCGCCCAAGGTTCGAACAGGGAGAGTGCGATGAACGCCAAGTACACAGCGACGCTCGTTGTGACAGGTCTCGCGCTGGTCGCGTCCAGCGGCGTGCGCGCCGGCCAGCCTGAGGGTAGCTGGTACGTGGCGCCGGGCGCACGCGATGTGGATGGACGACAATCGCAGCGTCGATGACGACTGGGGCGCCAACCTCGCCGTCGGCAAGGCTGTCAACAAGTACTGGAACATCGAGGCCGACGCGTGGCTTGGCAAGTTTGACGGCGCCGGCGGTAATGACCTCGAGATCACATCGTTCGGTGTCAACGCTCTCGCAGTGTTCTACCGCGAAGCCCGGATCTCCCCTTTCATCCTCATCGGCGGTGGCGGTCAGGAGGACAGCCCGGATCTGACCAGCAACTCGACCAATCCTTATGTCGATCTTGGCGCCGGCGTGCTCTTGACGCTTTCGCACTCCAAGGACTGTAGTCGCGGACTGATCCTGCGCGGCGAAGTGCGCGGCAGAAATGACTTCGTCGGTGGACAGCAGGATCGCCTGGTCGACTACATGGCGGGTCTGAAGCTGCAGTTCTACTGGGGCGGAAATACGCCTTACTGAAGAAGCGCCACCTTGCCCCCACCCCCACCGCCACTCCGCACCCGCCGACAGCGATGGCGATGGCGTTACCGACAATCTCGACCGCTGTCCCGGCACGCCTGCTGGCGCAGCCGTCGACACTGTGGGTTGTGAGCTGGATGGCGACGGTGATGGCGTGAGCGACAGTCGCGACAAGTGCCCTGCTACGCCGCGCGGCGATCAAGGTAGACACGGTGGGCTGCAGCCTGACGCGTAAGCTTGAAGTGTTCTTCGATAACAACTCGAGCAAGCTCAAGCCCGAATCGTTCAAGGACCTCGATCTCGCGGTGGGATTCCTGAAGGCGGTGCCAACGGCAACCGGCGTCATCGAGGGACATACCGACGCGAACGGCTCGGACGCCTACAACCAGCGCCTATCGGAGGAAAGAGCCAAAGCCGTGCGCGATTACATCATCAGCATGGGCATCGATCCGTCACGTCTCGAGGCGCGAGGCCTCGGTGAGTCGCAACCGGTCGCAGACAACTCGACGCCGGAAGGCCGCGCGCAGAATCGCCGGGTCGTCCTGCGGCGGACGGACTCAGGCTGAGACAGGAGCATCCTTGAAACACCGTTGGACCCTGTTGTGCGAAAGGTTCTCGATCGATCAGCGATCGAGCAACGTCACGCTGTTCGGCATCATCGATGAGCTGCATTTACCAAAGAACGCAGTGAGCGACGCGCTCGCTGCCGGCAAAGCCGGCGGCAGCGCAGATTCAGTCGGTGCTGGTGGTGCAAACCGAACGCTCGGACTTCGCGGTACCCGAAAAAGGCGTCATCGAATGCCGGCTTTTCGATGCGCAGGGCGCAGAAATCGGCTCATCCCGAGCGGAGGTCAGCCTGGAGCGCGGGAGGCGTTCGCGCTCCGCGTTCAATATCAATGTCCTACCCATTACCAACGAAGGCACCTACCTCTATCGAATCTTTCACGTGACCGACGGCGAGTCCCGCCAGGTGGACGAACTGCCGCTCCAGGTCATGTTTGACGCGCCGCCTGCGGCAACTTGAGCTACAACCCTGGCGACGCTGCGCTGCGGGTTGTTGCACATTTGAAACAAATACACCCCTGAAACATTCCTTGCGGTCCGACGATCAGGCTCGGCGGTTCTTTTCCCTGCAAAAATACTCACTTCGACTGGCGATTGTGGCTGTTCGTCCCTTCGTTAGTCCCATCCGCTGTATCCGAAAGATTTCGTAATTTCATGTTGTTTTTACGCTAAGACGCTTCCCTCAAAACTTCCCTTGTTGCTATGATCCCCGCCCACGTGTGACGACGCCGCAACGAGTGCGGCGACTCGGCATGCAAGAAAACGAGAGGCAACCAGGGGACTCGCAAATGGTTACCTCTCATCACATCCGGTCTTTTGGAGGAGGGCTCCCTCACATGAGTACTCAAAGCATTCTTCGAAGGGCAGTGCACGTCGTTCTGGCAGCCGCAGCAGCTGCGCCAATCAGCGACAGCGCATTCGCCCAGGATCAGCAGGAGAGCGCAGCCAACGAAATCGGCACCGTCGTCGTCACCGGGTCGCGCATTCGTCGCGTCGATCTGGAGACAGCGAGCCCGGTGTACACGTTGGATCGCAGCTCCATCGATGCGTCAGGCGTGCAATCGCTCGGCGAATTGATGCAACAGGTGCCGGCGGTCGCTGGCGCGGCGACTAACCCACAGGTCAACAATGGCGGCGGTGATGGGGCGGCGAATATCGAACTGCGTGGCCTCGGCGCACAGCGCACCCTGGTTCTGATGAACGGACGTCGTATCGGCGCGCTCGGCTATCACCAGCAGCGCCGTGGACATCAACTCGATCCCGATCAACCTGATCGAGCGTGTTGAAGTCCTGAAGGAGGCGCGGGCGCCATTTACGGTTCAGATGCCATCGCAGGCGTCGTGAACTTCATTACCCGCAAAGACTATGACGGCGCCGATGTCAGCGTCGAATACGGTCAGACCAGCCGCAGCGACGGTCAGCGCGAGTCGGCCAGCCTTTCCTGGGGGCGAGCACCGACAAGGCGAGCATCATGCTCGGGCGCGAATTGGAACCATCATGGACGCCGTGTCGGCGGGCGATCGCGACTTCTCTAAAAACGCGCTCTACCTCTACGGCGGCTCAGTCAGCCAGGGCGGATCGAGCCGCGTACCCACCGGCCGTGTATTCGTGACCAGGCGCGGGAGGCTGCGGCTCGCAGACACGCATCGAAGGCGGCTCGGGCGCCAGCCTCGGCGACTATCGGTGCTTCGAGCACTGCGAACGATCTGTATAACTACCAGCCGCTCAACCGCATCCTCACCCCGCAGGAGCGCGGCAGTTTCTTCACCTCGCGAACTACCAGATCGCGGACTGGGCCGAGGCTTATGCGGGAGTTCATGTACAACCGAACGAGCTCTGGCTTTGAGATCGCCGAACTGCCGTTCGATTCGCGCGCGGACAACGTCGTCATCTCCGCGCAGAACATCTACAACCCGTTCGGCGTCGACCTGGGCGGCGCGGCGTTCCCGGATCCGAGCGATCCAGCTTCAATTGATCCAGAACCTGAACGCCACGTGGCGTATGACGCCGCTCGGCACGCGCCACAGCTCCGTGACCTCGGACGGCATCCAGATCAACACGGGTCTGCGCGGCACGATCATGGACTCGAGCTGACCTGGGATCTCAGCGCGGGCTATGGACGCGTCGACCAGAACACGAACACCGACGGATATCTGTTCCAGACGGCGCTCAAGGACGCAGTAGGTCCGTCCTTCATCGACGGGACCGGCACGCCGACCTGCGGCACGCCGGCAGCACCGATTGCGGGCTGCATCCCGGTGAACATCTTCAACCTGGGTGCCCCGGACCAGATAGCGGCGCTGGAGAGCATCTCGTCCGATTACAACCAGACGTACGTGTACACGACGAAGATGGCCAACCTGAACTTCTCGGGCGACCTGGTGGCGATGCCAGCCGGCGCGTTGCAGCTGGCGGTCGGCGCCGAGTACCGCAAAGCAGCAAGGCGAGTTCAACACCGACTTCCTGACGCAGGCGACCGAGCAGTCGTTCTTCCTGAACTGCCTGCTGGCGAGCGAGACCTGCAGCGGCGACTCCAAGGGCGACTTCGACGTCAAGGAAGTCTATGCGGAACTCTTCATCCCGATCATCGCAGACAAGCCCGGGGTAAAAGCGCTCAACCTCACGCTCGGCGCGCGCTATTCGGACTACCTCGACGTTCGGCAACACGACCAACGGCGTCGTCAAAGTGGAATATCGTCCATTCAGCGACCTGCTGATCCGTGGATCCTATGCGGAGATCTTCCGCGCACCAACCGTCTATGACCTGTTCCACTCTCCGACGGTAGATGCGCCAACGTATACGGATCCATGCGAAGGCCTCACAGCGGCCGCGGTCGCTGCAACGCCAAATCTCGCTCTGGCCTGCCAGAACGTGCCTTTGGACGGCACGTTCGCCGAGCCCAACGGGCAGGTGACCGGCTCTATTCTCAGCAACGACCAACTGGACGCGGAGACCGGTGATGTCTACACGTTCGGCTTCGTCTACGACGCGAGCTGGCTGCCGGGCTTCTCGATGACGGTGGACTTCTGGAACTACAAGATCGATACCCCGGATCACCCCGCTCGATGTGAACTTCTCGTCCGATCAGTGCGTCGCGAATGGCGATCCGGGCTTCTGCGGTCTGATTCACCGTAACCCGGACGGCACAGTGCTCGTGTTCGAGGAGCCGACAGTTAATCTCGGCACGCTGGAAACGAGTGGCGTGGACGTCGGGTTCAAGTACCGGCTGCGCACCGACGCTGCCGGCGACTTCCAGTTCTCACTCGATAGTACGTGACATCGACAAGGTACGACAGCGATTCGGGAACCGGAGCACCGATCGATCACGTGGCCGGTTTCTATGACCGTCAGTTCGGCAACATTGCGCAATTGCGTATGCTTGGAGGGTTCGGCTGGGCCTTCAAGGGCTTCGACGCCCTTGCAACCGTCCGTTATATCGACGGTATCGAGCTCACGGATCCGGATGGCGCACCTGGTGTGCAGCCGAATCTGTCGCGCCCGTCCTACACCTATGTTGACCTGGTGCTCGGCTATACGCTGCCGACCAACACCAGCTTCAAGATTGGTGTGGATAACCTGACGGACAAGGCACCGCCGATCCTGTACCAGAACAATGTGATCAACGCCAACACGGACGTCAGCACGTACGACACCATCGGACGCGCTTACTGGGCATCGATCGTCCAGGAAGTTCTGATCCTCGATTGACGACGTATCGGGCCGCGCGGGCAACCGCGCGGCCTTTTTCTTTATGGGAGACTGACTTCCGCCGATGCCGAGCCCCGCCGACAGCCCTGAAGTGCAGATTCGCCAGGCGTTGCGGCTGCTGCAGCAGGGCTATCCCGCTCCGGCCGAGAGCCTCTGTCGACAGGCACTCGCCGCACAACCGGGCAGCATTGGTGGCCTCAGCATTCTGGGGCTCGCATTGAACGCACAGCACCCGCTACCGGGATGCGTCGCAGGTATTCGCAGAGCTGACCCGACGCAATTCCGCCGAGCGCTCGCATTGGGTCAATCTGGGGACGGCCCTGCGCGTGCCGATCGTCGCTTCGACGAGGCGCTGTCCGCCTACGCGCGCGCAGCACAACTCGGCGAGGCTTCGCCGGATTTTTCTACAACGTCGGGCTCACTGCATTTCGACCGTGGAGACTTCGTCTCCGCGCGCGACGTGCTGGGTACGGTGCGCACGGGCTGGCGCCGGACGACGCCGAGATCGCTTTACTACGCCGCGCAATGCTTCGTATGAGTGCCCGCAAACCGATGAAGCGGTGGAGATACGGCTCAGTGGCTGGGATCGCTTTTCGGCAACCTCGGCAGCGAGCTGGCCGCCAAGATCGCCGCTCTCCTGTCATGAACCTGCGCGAGCCGACAGCTCGCCGAAACGCTCCTGTCGCGCGCTACCGCCTGACCCATCCCTCGCATGCCTCGACACTCCTCAGCATCGTGCAGATCCAGGAGCGCACGAACCGCCTGCCGGAAGCCGGGGTCGGGCCTCGAGAAGCTGAAGGCAAACGCCGACGCTGTCGAGTCTGCGCGAGAGCTGACGGCGGCCGACGCCCAGCTGGCTCAACGCGAGGGTCGCACGACGAAGCCTCGCGGCTGTTCTCACAGGCAGTCGGCTCCATGCGCCGAGCCCCATCGGCGTCACCACCAGCTGTTTCCGCTGGCCAAGTCGCTCGATGCGCTGAAGCGATTACGACGAGGCGTACGAAGTACTCCTCGCAGTGCACATGCCTCGCAGCTCGAACTGCTGAAGCTGACCGCGCCGGAGGCCGCGCAGGCGAAGCGCCCCGCGCTTTGCTAATCACGCGGATATTCCTGACGACCCAGCCGACGTGCTGACCTGGACTGACGCGGATGCGCCGTCCCTGCAGAGGCGAGTCCTAGTCTTCATCGTCGCCTTCCCGCGCTCGGGCACGACGCTGCTCGAGCAGACTTGCTCGACGCGCACCCGCTGCTGCAGTCGATGGACGAGCAGCCTTACCTGCAGCACGCGATCGACTACCTCGCGAACCAGGGGAATCGGATTATCCGGCCGGACTGGGGCGTGCGGCGCGCTGCCCTCCTCGAGGAAACACGGCGCGCTACTGGGCGGAGATGCCCGCAAGACGGTGCAGACCTCGTCCCCGGCCCAGCGCTCGATCGGACAAGAAACCCGCTCAACCTGCTGCGTCTGCCGGTGATCCGGCGCCTGTTTCCCCAACGCGCGGATTCTCGTGGCGATCCGCCACCCCTGCGATGCATCATGACTGCTTCATGCAGCACTTCCGCGCCATAGAGTTCCGTGATCATGTGCAAGGACCTGCAGACGCTCGCGGGTGGCTACCATCGCTCGTTCGATTTCTGGTACCAACAGGCGCAACTGCTGAACCCCGACGTGCATGAGATCCGCTACGAGTCTTTCGTCACGCACTTGAGTCGCAAGTCCGGGCTGTCAGCACATTTCTGCAGTTGCCCTGGGACGAACGAATGCTGGCGCCGGGCAAGCACGCGAGTGACAAGGGGTTCATCAGCAGCGCCGAGCTATGCTCAGGTCGTGCAGCCTGTGTACAGCAGCTCGATCGGTCGCTGGCGGCCGTACGCGCGCCACTTCACGGAAGTGATTCCGCTGGTGAGACCGCTCCTCGAGCGCTGGGAGTACGAAGCCTGAGCCTTAGAGCAGCAGGTAGGTTGAGAGGGAATGAACTTCTCTCCGGAGAGCGGCGGCAGCCCTGGTGCTGGTCGCATCCAGTACGGCGGAAACATCAACAGTCGTCCACGGCTGGCGTCACGGACAGGCTGCCTTGGGAAGCGCGTCTGCCGCCCTCGGCCACCTCGTTGAGGTACCACAGGAATACGAGGTAACGGTTGGCGAGATCATGAACCGAATCGATGCAGCTGGAACCGTTCGTCCCTGCCCGGGTCGATAGGCGCTTCAGGATGAGATCGGCGGACTTCGGCGAGTTCGGTATACCGATGTCGAGGCCGATGTCGCGCTGTTATGGGTTTCGAGTGCACGATCGAGCTGCCGGCGGAAAAAGCCTGGAAGCCGGGATCCGGACGTGCGAGTGACGTTGAAGCTCAGGTCCACGCCGGAACCGGCAAGGCCCAGGCGCACTTCGCGTCCGTTCTGTTGGTGAAAGCGCTCGGAGGTTGTTGAACGACTCGATCATCTGCTGGCAAAGCTTCGCCTCGGTTGCCGTCGCTGAGCGCGCGTACATAATGAGAGGAGATCTGTCACCGCCATTTCCGCAACCTTCGTAATGAGCCTGCGCCTGAACAGCATCGGAAATTGGAGCTACTCAGAACAGCACTGCACCAATATCATCGCTCCCTACTCTCCCGCCGGAATTCAAGGGTATTTCCCGATGCGCCTGATAGCTGTTCTGTTCGCCTCGCTGTACATGACTTCAGGCGCCTGGGCGGACATCCCAGTGCAGGCTCCGTCAGAAACCGAGGTTACCAAGTCTCTACGACGCCTGCGGCTTCCGCTGCCGAGGCGCCAGTTTCGGCGACACAAATTCCAGCCTCCGCCACCGACACCCAATCCCCGGTGATAGCACCTGCAACATCGCCGGCGAAGCAGGAGAAACCCGCTGCTGTCGATCCGATCACCCTCAAGAAGGCGGGTTACAAGCTCGTGAATGAGAACGGACAACAACCTCTACTGTCGCCGAGGAGTTGAGCACTGGTTCGCACCTGAAGAAGACCAAGACCTGCCTCACCGAGCGGGAACTCGAGGAGCTCAAGACCAACACGCGCAGGAGGAATCGAATACATGAGCAGGCAGAATCCACCGCGGCAGGACCGCGCGCAGACCCATGACCGTCACGCAATTAAGGCCGGCGGCTACTCAGAACAGGACTGCGCCAGTATCATCGTTCCTCGTCTCACGCCGACCAGGATATTCCCCGTGCGCTCGCTCACCGTCTTGTTGATCTCACTCTACTTAACTTCCGGTCGCCGGGCGGATGTCCCAGCACCGGCTCCTGCTGAAGCGGACGCCGCAAAGCCTGCGGTTCCGGTAGCTCCTGCGGATGAATCATCCGCTCCGAAGACGGAGCCACCAACCTCCAGCGAAGCCGCGAAATCAGAGCCGACCGTGGCAGCTCAAGCGCCATCGAGCCAGCCGAGAAAGCTCCTGTTGATCAATCTGCGCTGAAGAAGGCGGGTTACAAGCTCGTGAACGAGAACGGACAACAACTCTGCTGTCGCGAGGAACTGAGCACCGGTTCGCCACCTGGCAGAAGACCAAGACCTGCCTCCTGGAGCGGGAACTCGATCGAGCTCATGACCAACACGCGCCGCGAGATCAGTACATGCGCATGCGCATTCCTCCGCCCCAGGGCAAATAGGCTGCCCCTAGATTGCGGACGATGAGTCCCGTCGGTGACGCGCGGGAATTGCTCCGAACCGGCCGGATTGCCGAAGCCGAGCGCGTCTATGAGCAGGTTCTCGACCAATCGCCGGACAACATCGAAGCACTGAACGTCGTCGCGATAGGCCGCGTTGCGCGAGCGGAGCAAGCCGTGCGCGATGCAACTGCTGGGACGCGGCGCAAGTCGATCCCGCTCATGCGGTAACTCGGAATCATCTTGGGCAGCGCGCGCGAAGCCGCGGGCGATCTGAAGGCGCGCTTGTGCAGCTTACGCCGACGCGGTGCGATTGCGGCCACAGCTTCATCTGGCGCGATTACATCTCGCGTCTGCGCTCGAACGGTTGGGTGAATTACGGCGTGCCGCCTGGCGCAGTACGCGCGCGCCATCAAGGATGCGCAGCAGGAAGGCCGCTGGTTGAACGCGGCCTCGACGCCGCCGGGACTACGTCCGCTGGTCGAGCGCGCAGTCCGCAATGTGCGCATCGAGCGGCGCAATCTCCTGTTCAATCTCGTCGAAGCCGCTGGCGCAGCGTTTTGGCCGCGACGCTCTCGGCCGGGTCGAACAGTGCCTGCGCATCTATCTTGAAGGAAGAGCTGCCGGTCTATCCGGATCCCCGGCAGCAGCCGACATTCCTTACTTCCCGGATCTGCCGCCCGCAGCTATACGTCGATCTATCGTTGTTCCCATGGATCGAGGAACGTTGAATCACGCACGCACTGAAATCCTGCGACGAGCTACAGAGCCTGTTGCCATCCGCGCAAGGGCGCGAACGCGTATTCACCGACCGGAGGAGCTCGGAGCGGCAGAATCTGCGCGGGCCTGGACGTGGCGCTGAGCTGGAACGGTTACTACTTCTACCGGCACGGTGAGCGGCGCGAGGAGAACTGCACCCGCTGTCCGCAAACCAGCGCGGCGCTCGATGCCCTGCCGCTCGGCGCGGGTCCGTGAGCACGCGCCGGAGAGTTCTGTTCTCGGTGTTTACACCCGGCACGCACCTGACGGCACACCGGGGGTGACGAACACGCGCCTCGTGGCGCACCTGCCGTTGACTGGTGCCCGGAAGACTGCGCCCTGCAGCGTGGGTGGCGAGATCCACCATTGGCAGGAGGGGCGTGTCGTCGTGTTCGACGACACGTACGAGCGCGAAGCGTGGAATCGCAGCTCGCGAACGCGCGTCGTGCTGATCTTCGACCTCTGGCACCCGCTGCCTCACGGACGTCGAACGAGGACGGCAGTCGCCGTCCCTGGTCGGAAGGGATCGGCGACTACGACAGGGCGATCCAGGACGCCTAGAACATGCGTCTCGCAAAAGCCCGTTCTACCGCCTGCCGGTGCGCTTCGATGCCGAACGGCTGCGCGCCGAGGCAGCGGCGTTGCCGCCGACGGCCTGGGCCAGCCATCCGAGAACGAAATCGAGGGCAACAGCTCGGTACGCCTGATCAGCGCCAACGGCGGCTGAGAACGATGAGACGTCAACGGCGTCATGCCGCCGACGCCGCATCTGCACCAGTGTCCCGTACATGCTCCAGGTGCTCGCGAGCTTCGGCGTCGTGTGGAGCCGTTCGCGCCTCATGCGCCTGCAGCCGCGCGCGATCGTGCCTGAGCACGCGGACATCAACTACCACTGGTTCAAGCCGGGTGCGCCTGCACATTCCAGTGCTCACATCGGCCCGAGGTGCAATTCCATTGCGGTGATCAGGTCGTCCATATGGCCGCGGGCGAGGCGTGGGTGCTTCGACAACTGGCGACGTCATCGAGTGGACAACCCCACCGACGACATCCGTATCCACCTCGTGGCCGACACCTCGGGAACCTCATCCTTCTGGCAGTTTGTCGCGCAGAGCGATCAGCCAGGCGTCCAACAGCGACAGTTCAGCTACGATGCTGCGCGCACGGTTTTCCTTGCTGACGGAGCGCGCTGGTGCGCGGCCTGTGATGTTGCCGGCGCGAAGTCGACCTGCTGAGTCTCGACCTGCGCAATGAGCTCGCTGCGAGCGCCGATGCGCCGCAAACGCGCGCGCAGCTCGGGCGCTCATCTACGCATTGCTGGATGGCTTCTGCAGAGACTGGCGCCAGCTCTACCTGCTGTACGGCGAGTCCGAGGCTGGCGCGGGTGAATATGAGCGCCTGCGTGAGGCGCTCGCGCAACGCCTCTGCGCGCACGGCGAGGGCTCGAGCATGCGCACGAATAGCGTCGCAGTACATGCGGTACTCGAAGGCCGACTTTTTGCGGCAATTTGCTCAATTACCCGTCGCAACCACCGTCAGTGCCGCCGCCCGTTCGAGCTGCGCCCCGTCCGACCGCGATCTATTCGGACCTGGCAACCGCGCAGCGGCCACGCCGGATTGCGCGCGCACAGCTTCAGCAGCCGCTGTTCATCGTGGCGGCACCGCGCTCCGGCAGCACGTTGCTGTTCGAAACCCTGGCCGTGACACCGCAGCTTCACACCTTGGGGGTGAGGCGCACTGGCTGGTCGAACTCATTCCTCAGCTGAAGCCGGGGGCACCCGGTGTCGATTCAAATCGGCTTACCGCCGAGCACTACACGCCCGACGTCGAACAGCTGATACTCGATGGGATTCTCGACAACCTGCGAGATTCACGAGGGCAGGCGGTGGAAAGCGCCGGAAGGCGTACTCAGGCTGCTCGAGAAGACGCCGAAGAATGCTCTGCGGATCCCGTTTTTGCGCGGATCTTTCCGGATGCCCGCTTCATCTTCCTGTGGCGCGAGCCTGGGGGAACCTGGGCAGCATCATCGACGCTTGGCGTTCCGGTAACTGGATGACCTATCGCGAGCTCCGAGGGATGGGATGGCTCATGGTCTTTACTCTTGCCGCCCGGATGGCAGGCACTGCGTGGGCTCCCCCTCGAGGAAATCGCGGCGTATCAGTGGGATCGCACCAACCGCATCGTTCTCGAAGACTTGCAGGCCCTGCCGCGGGAACGCTGGATACCGGTGCGGTATGAGCAGCTGCTCGCTGACCCCGCGAAAACCATGCGCCGATTGTGCGAATTTGCGGGAATCCAGTTCGATGCTGCATTGTCAGAGCGTGTGGCCGGCGCGTTGCCCCCTGCGCGTTACACGCACACTCCGCCGGACCGGACAAGTGGCGGCGCCATGAGGCTGCGATCACGAGAGTTCTGCCGTCGGTCGATGAGTACCCGGCAGCAGGCTGCCGGACCTCTGAAGAGGCACCGTGCGGGATGGCTCACGGCTCCAAGCTGTGCGCGTGCTGGCAACGTGCCTGGTGTGCTGCTCTGTTCGACCTACGCGTGGTCGACCACTCCCGATGCGCTCGAGAGCGACCGGGTCCAGGCCTATCAAGACTTTTCGCTCCGAGTTCGATAGTCGCAATTACGAAGAGGCGCTGCCGGCAGCCAAAGGGTCGTCGCGCTCACGGAGCAGGAGCTCGGCAGCAATCATCCGGACCTTGTCAACGCACTCTCGAATCTCGGCACCACGCAGCTGCGGCTCAAGGACTACGATTCGGCGGAAGTCAGCTACCAGCGTGCAATGCGGCTGGCCGAAACCTTCGACGGCGGAATGTCACACGCACTGATTCAGCCGTTGTTGGGCCTCGGGATTACCCATCAGGCCTCCGGTGATCACCAGAAAGCCGAGAGCGTGCTTCGCCGCGCAATCGAGCTGAGCCGCAAGCTCGATGGTCTCTACAACCCGGTGCAGCTTCCGTTGTCGCTGGCGCTGATCGACAGCCTGATCGCGCTTTACGAGCTCCCGGACGCCGAGCGCGAGCAAAACTACGTCATACAGGTGAACGAACAGGCGTTCGGCAAGAGCGATCTGCGGTTGCTTCCGGCGCTGGATCGCATGGCGCGCTGGTACGAGATGACCGGCCGCTACCGGGCGGCTCTCGACACTCATCAACGTGCGCTCGATCTCGTGCATGAGCAGGCGGGCAAATCCGATCTTCGCGCCGTTGGCCCACTACGCGGGATCGGACGGGCGCAGATGCTGGAGTTTGTGCATGGGGCGGAAACCCTGGACCGAGTCGGCGCACCGGAACGCCCGTTGCGCCTTTATCGGTGACACCTATACCCCGCCGCCTACTTTCCCTGGCGGCGGGGTCCCGCGTACATCCGTCCTCGTCCTCGCGGCGAGGAGGCGCTGCTCGAAGCACTCCGAGTCCTGAACGACAACACCGATGCCAGGAACGCGGCGCTCAAGGCAGCGACCCTCATTGATCTTGGTGACTATTACGTCGTCGGCGATCAATTCGACAAAGCTCTGCCGAGGTACCAGGAAGCCTGGCGAGCAGCTGACGGAATCCGGCAGCAGCACTCGCCGCGCTGAGCGATCCTGTGAGACTCCTGTCTCGGGCGCCTGCCGATTCGTGGGGTCGGCGCCCGGAGGCGAGCGATGCTGACGCCAGCGACCGAACACCATGTCGAGCCTCGAATATACGGTCACCGCAGATGGTCGCGCCGAAAACGTGCGCGCGACAAAGTCCGACGTCATTGGCGCAACCGAGCGCTCGGTCATCGCCGTCCAGCGCAAGGCTCGCTTCCGCCCGCGCTTCGTGGAGGGCAAGCCAGTGAGTGCAGCCGGAGTTCACGTGCGTCAGCTCGTGTACGCGCGCGATCCGGGCGAGTATCGATCGCCGACGGTGAGTGATTCCCCGCCGCCCAAGCAGACACGCGCCTCAGGGTTTCACCGCCGCCTGACGCGTAGCAGCCATCTCCTGGAAATGACGTTCGACTTCGGGACTGGCGCGGCCGAGATCACGCTCGCCGCGTGACAGCAGGTCGAGCAGCGCCGGGCTCGGCAGGAAATCGCAGATCATGTGAGTGCGCGCCAATACGGCGTGTGCATTCCAGACCGCATGTATTGCCACATTATTAAGTGCCCACACTTCTCCGGGTCTCATCTGATAGCTCGCGCCGGCGCAGTACATCCACACCTGGTCGTGCGTCTGAACGGGGACATGCACACGCAATGACTTGAAGAAGTACGGCGCACGATCATCGATGTGCGGAGCGATCGAGCTCCCGGGCGGCATGCGCGCGAGCAGGCAACGCAGCGCTGGTGCCTTGATGAGTTCGTTGATGATGATGCGAACATAGGGCAGCTCATCGAGTGCCGGCCGATCTTCGATGGGCCGATCTCCTCCGGCCGGCGCGTAACCGCGCAGAAACACAGCTTCAGCCGCGTTCTGCACGTCCGATCCGGCCGCCGGTCGTCCCCACCACGATGGTGAAAGCGCTGTCACCTCCTGCAGCAACCGCTGCGCGTCAACCTCCAGAGGTAGCCGAACGCAGCCGCCGATGAGACGATTCTTGTCGATGACGGGTTGGCCGGGAAGGTCGAGCACGACAGTACTGTGCCTCAAGGTCCTGAGCGATGAAAGTCGCTCGCCGGCGGCTCAGAACTCGTAGTTGAACCGTTCGATCACGTCGCGATCGCGGTCAGCGATGAGGCGGCGCAGCGGTTCGTCGTAGTAGTTTCGGTACGCCTCGTGGCGACTCGCGTGTTGACAGGCCGAGCCTGCAGTACGAAGTCGCTCATTGCCTCGGTCGGCGTGATGCCGACGGAGTCCAGAAACGCCAACAGGTCCGTACGCAGTGATTCCATGCGTCCGAACGTTACGCCGTCCCCCGCACCGAACATGCGCCGATACAAGAATGAGTAAAAGCCCAGGCCTGATCCGTACAGAGATGAAAAGCACTCGCGTGTCAGGTTGATGCCGCGATTGACGAAATGATCGGGAAGCGTGGCCTCGATGGCACTGAAGTGCTCTCTGGTTGCTGGAGAGATCGACGAGATTTGAGACTGTGCCCGAGAAGTCGAGTTGTCGATCGTTGCTGGTCACGCGAAAGAACGCGTTGGGCTTGCGTCTTCTCGGCCTGGAAGCTGTACCAGGAGACGTAGTAGTCCCACGGATTGCGGACCAGGCCAAAGATCGGCAAGCCGCGGGCTGACTCCGGCAGACAAGCGCGCGGCAGGTGGTAACCGATCATGGCGTGCGTCCGGGAAGAAGCGCAGCAGGAAGTCGTTGACGAACGTCCCGCCGGATTTGTGCAAATGCAGAAAAACCAGCCGATTTGTAACGATCACGAGAAGACAAAGCCGCGCTTGAGGTGCAGGTCTTGATCGAGTCGCAGGCAACTTACAGGGTTCGCATGGGGCCGCCACCGGGTTTGCGTAGAGGAACCCTCAGGACAAGTGCTGAAGTCCTTATTCAATATCAAGGTGTTATAGACAGGCGGTGCCCGGATGGTGCGAGGCGATCTCGAGCCAGCAGATGATTCCTTCGTTCTAAGCCGGACCGCCTGAATTCAGGTCGGGCCAGCAGCGTGGTTACCGGTGTCAAAGACTCGCCATTCAACCTCAAAGTTCTGTTGCGTCGTCACTACAGCACCCCACAACTACGATGCATTCGGGCAACGGTTTCACAAGCCCTTGACGTTCAGCCCTACAGGAGTAGTGCTTGTCCCACGCTGGACACGGTTTGCACCACCTCTGCAGTGCGAAATCATTCGTAAATCGCTGTTGTTTTCCTGCTAATCCGCTTCCCTACAAAGTTCGCTTGTTGCTAATATCCCGGCCACAGTTCCGACCGGGGACGATGTAGGACTCGACGGAGCAGCTACCAGGGGTATTCGGCGGCAACACTGACTTCAGCCGCCGTAGTTTTAAGAAGTATTCAAGTCTCTCTTGCAGGAGGACCTATCAATGGCGAGTAACAGTACGATCCGCCGTGCGGTTCGTCTGGCGCTGGCAAGTGGTGCAGCGACGACGGCGATGGTTGGAGTCGCCGCAGTTGCACAGGAAGCGCAAGACGCGTCGACGGAAGTAGGAACAATCGTAGTAACGGGCACGCGTATTCAACGCGCTGACTACGAAGCAACCAGTCCCGTTGTCACAGTCAGCTTCAGAATTGTTGCAGCAGTCGGGCACAGTACAGCTCGACACGTTCCTCAATCAGCTGCCGCAGTTGGTGCCCGCGCTGTCGACGACTTCGAACAACCCGTCGGCAAACGGCGGTGCAGGACAGGCGCTCATCAGTCTCCGTGGCTTGGGCGTTTCGCGCACCGTTGGTGCTGCTCGACGGCACGCGATTGATGCCGACGTTCACGCACCGGTCAGATCGACCTCAACCAGATCCCCGCCGCGCTGATCGACAACATCGAGATTCTCACCGGCGGTGCATCTTCGGTCTACGGCTCTGATGCAATCGCGGGTGTGGTCAACGTCAAGCTCAAGAAGCAGTTTGAAGGCGTCGAGTTCTCTGCCGACTACGGTCAGACTTCGGAAAGCGATGGCGAAACCTCTGCCTTCAACCTCACGATGGGCGGCAACTTCGCCGATGGGCGCGGCAATGCGGTCATGGCCTTCACCTATGACGATCGCAAAGGCTGTGTTCCAGGGCGATCGACCGTTCTCACAGCTTCAGTACGGCCCCGACCTGGTCCCATTGGGCTCGGGCACGGTGCCCGATGGAAAATACACCAACACGGCCGCGAACCTGCCCTCGCAGGCGGCCATCGACGCGGTGCTTTGCCGGCTACGGCGTAGCGGCAGGCTCCAGTGGCTGCCCTGGAAACAGCCTGGGGTTCAACACTGATGGCACCGTCTTCGACTTCTGCGGGCACCGAGAACTACAAGGGAGAGCAGTTCGTTGGCTTCAATCCGGCGGCCTACAGCTACAACTTTGCGCCGGTGAACTACCTGCAGTTGCCCTTGACCCGACGTCAGATCGCGGGATTCGGCACCTGCAACATCGCCGACATGGACACCGCGTCGGTCGAAGCGTACGCGCGCATGATCTACACGACCTACGAGTCGGCCAATCAGCTCGCCGCGACGCCGGTCACCGGTCTGTCGGTCCCGACGACCAACCCCAATATTCCGGCGGACATGGCGTCGATCCTGGCTTCGCGGGCCTAACCCGGCCGATCCCTTTGTTTTCAGCATTCGTACCCTGGCTGTTGGCAACCGCCTTGCCGAGGACAACTACGACGTGCTGCAGGGCCTCGTAGGGTTCCGCGGTGACTTCCAGGTCGGCGAACATCGCTGCAACTGGGATGTGAACGGCAGCTGGGGCCAGACGAACACTACTGAGCAACAGTCTGGAAATATTTCCCGCTCGCGGCTCCAGGGCCTCCTGGATGGAGAAGACCTCGACACTTGCGCAGCAGCGTCCTTCTAATCCGTTCGGCTTGGGCAATATCACCCAGGTGTGCGCGGATGCGATCGCGATCCGCACGACCAACGTCATCAAGATCCAGCAGCAGACTGCGAGCGCATCGCTGACAGGCGATCTGTTCGAGCATGCCGCGCTGGTCCGTTCCAGTTCGCGGTCGGTGGCGAGTACATGAAGCAGGACGCGAACTACCGCCCAGATGAGTTCCTGGCGAGCGGCGATGTGGTGGGCTTCAACGCGCAGCCGCCGCAGGATGGAGAAATCAGCATCAAGGAAGCCTACGTCGAGTTGGCGGTCCCGCTGCTGAAGGATCTCCCGGCGGTTCATAAGCTCGGCCTGGAGCTGGGTTATCGATACTCCGACCACAACCTGGCCGGAACCTACGACACGTACAAGGCCGCGCTGAACTGGGATCCGCTCGAGACCGTCAGGCTGCGTGGATCGTACCAACCGGGCGCGTTCGTGCCCCGTCGATCTACGAATTGTTCCTGCCGCCACAGGAGAATTTCCCGGGCGCCCAGGATCCGTGCAACGCCTCCTCAGCGCGCCTCGCCTGAGCAGCAGCAGCTTTGCATCGCACAGGGCATTCCGGCATCGGTCGTTGCCGACGTTCCATCAGGACCAACCCGCAGGTGCGCGCGATTGAGGGTGGTAACCAGAACCTCGATCCGGAGTCCGCGGACACGTACACGTACGGTATCGTGTGGCAACCGACGTTCGCCAATTCGGCGTTCCGGACGTCAGTCGATTACTGGCAGTACGAGATCGAGGACACGATTGGAACCGTGGCGTCAGGACTCTTCGATCGGCCGTGTGCTTCAACGACATTGGCGCCAACCCGACGTTCGACCCGAACAATCAGTGGTGCCAGCTGTTCACATCGCGATTCGACGGCCCAGACTCACCGATGTGCAGGAAAACTTCCAGAACCTCGGCAAGCTCAAGGCCAAGGGCGTGGATCTGCAGCTCGACTACGGCCAGCCGCTGGGTGATCGTTGGGGGCAGGCTGGGTATCAACCTGCTCGTCACGAAGCTCATCGACTGGGATTCCCAGAGGATTCCGTTTCTCCGTTCGGCCACTTCCGCCGGGAAGGTCACCCGCGAACCGGGTGAGGAGCTACCCCGAATGGAAGGGTGTTCTCAATCTGAGCTGGGACATCGCGCAGTTCGGCTTTGCGTACCAGCTCCGCTACGTCGATGGCCTGACCGTCGTGAACAACGACGCCATTGGCTCACCGGTGGTCGATGGAATCAAACCGACCACGCCATCAACGACCTACAGCCGTATCACGGCTCGCTGGTCGCCGACGGAGTCGATGGACTTCATGCTTGGTATCGACAACTTGTTCGACGAGGAACCGCCGATCTTCACGGACGACGTGCAGGCGGGACAGCAGGCGAACACTGATCCGACGCTGTATGACATTCTCGGACGCCGTTACTACGCGAACGCAACGTTCAAGTTCTAAACGACTGAACCGAGGTTGATCGTCACGGGCCGCTACCTTTCACGAGGTAGCGGCCCTTTCTTTTGCTCATTCCTCTCGCGCCCGATGCACTCCCTGCACACGTCCGTGCGAAAATTCCCCATATGCCGTCATCTCAAAGGGTGGGCCCGGAGCTGCAGGTGCAGCTTCCACCGAACCAGATCTGAACCTGGCCTCGGCCTACGATGCGCTTCTGCAAGGGCAACCTGGCCCAGGCGGAAGCAGCGTGCCGTGCGGTCCTGAGCCGGATGCCTCGCAATGCCGCTGCGCTCCATCTCCTGGGCTCTGCTCCGCAAGGAAGCCGGGAACGTTCAGGAGGCGGAATTGCTGATGCGGCAGAGCATCGCGCTCGAGCCTGGCCGCGCAGAATTTCACGTCAATCTGGGCAACCTGCTCCGGCGCAGCGGGCGTCTGACAGATGCCGAGCAGAGCTATCGAGACGCGCTCAAATACGACCGGGAACACGGTGCCGCCCGCCTGGGGCTGGTTCGCACACTGAACGATCTTGGTCGGCATTCCGCTGCGGAAGCCGAAAGCCGCGTGCTCGTGGCGCTGCGTGGAGATGATCCGCAAGCCTGGTCGGCGCTCGCGATGACTTTGCGCGATCAGAACCGTCTCGCAGAGGCGGAATCGGCCTATCGCCGTGCGCTTGCAATCGCTCCCCAGTACGGCCCCGCGCATCACAATCTCGGCGTGCTGCTCAATCGAAGAGGACCGGCCGGAAGAAGCGCTCGAAGAATTGGAGCGTGCGCAAGGCGCCGGCGTGCGGGGTGCACCCCTGGCATTCACTCGAGGCACCGCGCTCCTGCAGCTCTACCGCCTGGAAGAGGCCGAGCAGGCTTTTGCCGAAGCGGTCGCTCATGCTCCGGCGAATCAGAATGCCCAACTCAGCCTGGCACGACTGCGCTACATGAAGGGGGGACCCGAGGTTCGCGCGCGACCTTGCGGCCGCAGCTGCCGCGGATCGCGGCAACGCGGCACTGCAGATGCTGTTCGCCGACGTGCTTCGCAAGACCGGCGATCTCGCCGGCTCGGAAGTGCTGGTTCGCGATCTTCTTCAGCGCAAGGGTGCGGTGCCGGAAATCCGTTCGGCACTGGCGACAATCCTCCAGGAATCCGGGCGGCTCAAGGAAGCAGAGACAGAAGCCTTGGAGGCCGCGACTGATCGACCGCAGGATGCGGCGATCGTGGAGAACCTGGTGGCGATACTGCTGGCTCGCGGGAGCGCCGACTTCGCATTGAAGTTCATTACTCCGCAGCGACAGCGCGTGCCGAATGAACAACGCTGGATCGCTTACGAAGCCACCGCCGCGCGCCTGGCCGGAATGTCGCTGTATCGCGAGCTCTACGACTACGACCGCTATGCGCGCAGCTACTTGCTCGAGACGCCCTCCGGTTGGTCTTCGATGGCGGAACTCAATGAAGCGCTCGCAATCGCACTTGCCTCGCGCCACCGTTTCGCGAAGCGCATCCCTTCGATCAGAGCTTGCGCCATGGAAGCCAGACCGCCCACAACCTGCTGGTTGGACGTGGATCCTGCGGTCCAGGCGCTGGTGAAGGCTTTCGAAGGGCCGCTCGAGGACTATTGCCGCGCCATCGGTGTCGAGCCGAACCACCCATTGTCGAAACGCAATCGTGGGCGCGCCTCGATCTCGGGGGCCTGGTCGGTGCGCCTGCAACGCGGTGGGTTTCACGTCAATCACGTGCACCCGGAAGGCTGGATCAGCTCCGCCTACTATGTCTCCGTGCCAGATGAAGTCCGGGACGCGAACAACAGGTCTGGATGGCTCAAGTTCGGTGAAACTCGTTTCCCGGTTCCGGGAGCGCAGCCGGAACACTTTGTGCAGCCACAGGCTGGGCTATTGGTCCCTGTTTCCGTCCCACATGTGGCATGGCACCAACCCGATCCTGGGCACAGAGCCGCGCATGACAGTCGCGTTCGATGCGGTCCCAGTTGATAGTTCGGGAGGACATCTCTGACGGCCTGACTCATCGTCAGAGTTCTAATGGAATCACCGCAACCATCCATACGGCTTCACGAGAGCCTGGACCGAAAGCTGATCGCGTCCATTTATGCGGCCGCCGGTCGGATTCACCTCAGGCCGATCTTCTCGACCGAGAGCGCCCAGGCGATTCACCGCAGTCTGGCGACGGAGATCCCGTGGCAACTCCATCTCAACGAGGGACACCGACCCATCAATCTCGTCGGCGACAAATTCGAAGAGCTGCCGGATGCGGATCGCGCGCGTTTCATGCAGGGCGTGTACGCGAACGCCGCCAAGGGTTTTCAGTACCTGTTCAACAGTTTTCCGATTTCCGACGTCTATCAGCGTGGGGAGCATCTGTCGCTGTATGTGATGCGTCTTTACGAGTATCTCAATGCACCCGAGTTTCTCGGCTTTGCACGTGAAATCACCGGTGCCCCGTCGATCGCGCTCGCGGATGCGCAGGCGACCCTGTATCGCCCGGGTCACTTCCTCACCCATCACGACGACCTGATCCCGGACAAGAAGCGCGTTGCCGCGTATGTGCTGAACTTCACGCCGCACTGGGTTACGGACTGGGGCGGCATTCTGCAATTCATTGCGCCGGACGGTCACATCGCGGAAGGCTATACGCCGACATTCAATGCGCTGAACATTTTCCGGGTGCCGCAATCACACGCTGTTTCTTACGTCGCGCCGTTCGCGCAGGCGGGTCGACTCAGCATCACCGGCTGGCTGCGTGAAGCAGGCGCACCGCCCTAGCAGCAGACTCGGACGCGCTGGTTGTTGGTTTTGGGATAGAACCCTGCGAGCGAAACGCCCCAGATCCGCGCGAACGACTGCGAAGGGCCGCGTCAGTTGGCGGTGATCGACACTTCGCCCCGATAGAAATCGCGGATGCCCTGCACCGCCGTGCGCACCAGGTCGCACTCGGCCGGCGTCATCAGGTGATTCCAGATATCGAAGATCAATATGGCGCGCGGCACGTCGCTGTCGTTCCACGCCTCGTGCTGCATCGTGTCGTCGAATACCCACGCGCGTCCTGCCTGCCATTCGCGCGTCTGTGAGCCCACGCGGAAGCGACAGCCGCCCGGAATCACCAACGGCAGATGCACGACGAGCCGGGTATTCGTAACACCGGTGTGAGCTGGGATGTGTGTCTTTGCATCGAGGATCGAGAAGAAGGCGGTTGGTGCATAGCCGGGTACATCTGCAAGCGGCGCCCTGCTGAGTAATTCGGCAGTCTTTGGGCATCGCGCCAGGTGCTCATCAACCCGCGCGCCATCGCGCCACAGGTAGTAAGCGCTCCACTGGCGTGAATGGTTCAGCGCGGCCCATTGATCGATCGGCACACCCTCGGGATAGGCGATATAGGGCTCGAGCTGTCCGGCGTCTTCGACGAACACCCGCTCGAATTCGGATCGGACATCGGCAGTCGCCGCTTCGATCTCATCCAGCCAGGGGAAGTCTTCACGCCGATAGAACTCCCACGCGGGCAGTTTCGGAAACTGCAGGAACGTCGGCTCGGGGTGATAAATCCCGCGCTTGCCGAGGAACGCGTCGATGCAGTGATCGAAACGCTCCTGCGGCTCGGTCGCGTGCTGGGCACGAACGTCGCGCAGCCGGTCGGCGAGAAACGCATCCAGTGCCGCATGATTCGCGCGCACCGCGCTGAGCCGCGCGATCGATCGCCGGTCGCAAGCCTTCGGGCAGCCGCGTGCCGCGGGGTATGGTGCAGCAACGCGTTCTGAAATACGCTGGCCGCCGCTTTCGGCTGGCCCTTGAGCTCGAGCAGCGAGCCCTTTTGCAGCAGGGGCCAGAAGGTGGCGCGGCTCGATGGCAAGCAATCGCTCGAGCGCCTTCATTTCATCGTCCGGCAGGTTGAGCTTACGAAACGCCGTGGCGAGGTTGAGCCAGAGCGTGGGATTCTTGCCGTCCTTTTTCGATCGCGCGCTCGAGAAACGGGCGCGCACCCGAGGCATCACCCGCATGCAACTTGTCGACGCCGGCTTCATTCAGAGACCAGCGGATGCTCCGGCGCCATGGCCTGCGCCTGGGCGAGAAGGCGCATCGCCTCGTCGCGACGTCCACGCGAGGCGAGCTTGCTCGGCTGCGCTGACTACTCTGCGGATTTCAGATTCGTTCGCCGCCATCTATAACCTGTCTGGTTTCCCGCCCGCCATTCGGGGTGCGACAGTTTACCGGCGCCTAGGAGGTCGGAACAGCGTCGAAGGCGATCGTGGTGCGAGGCTCGGCCCCATGAATCGGGTTGGTCCCATGCCACATATATGGGGAACAATACGAGACGCCCCGGCCGCGGTTTGATGAAAGTCTCGGCGTGTGCGCCCGGCACCGGGTAGCGTGTTTCGCCGAACTTGATCCACCCCGACATGGTATTCACGTCGCTCACCTCCTCCGGGACCGAGACGTAGTACGCGGAGCTGATCCACCCTTGGGGGTGGAAGTGGTTGACGTGAAACCCTTCGCGCCGCAATTGCACCGACCATGCACCGCTGAACTGTGTCGCGCCACGATTTCGCGACGTGAGCGGATGAGCCCGGCTGTGCGCCGATCGAGCGGCGGTAGTCCTCGATCGGCCCTTCGAAGGCTTGCAGAATCGCGCGGATTGCTGGATCCGGATCAGTGAGGAGGCTGCGTGCGCTCTGGCTGCCATTGCGCAAGCTCTGATCAAGCGGGTGGGTCGCGAACGGATGCCTCGCGGCCAGGCCGCGCTGCAGCGCTGCATTCAACTCCGCCATCGAGCGCCAGCCCACCGGGGCCTCAAGATCATAGAGTGAGCACGAAGCGCGCGTAATCGTACAACTCACGATACAACGGCCGATCCATCAGGCGCGCCGCAGTTGCTTCATAGGCAATCCAACCCTGATCATCCGGCGTACGCGACCTTTGCTTCTCAATGAACGGAACGGCTTCGTCCGGGCGACCGCGTGCCAGCAGAACACTGACCAGCGTCTCGATCACTCTTGCATCCTGCGGCTTGGCGATCGCGGCCTCGGCCGCTTCGACTTCGGCTTCCTTGAGGCCGACCCGTCTCGTGCAAGACCTGTGCGAGCGCGGTGCGCACATCTGCATCCGGACCACGACGCGCAAGCAGATCACGGTAGTGGCGCTCCGCAGCCTCGTAGTCGCCCGCCCGCCAGAGCACCGTTCCCAGCAACGTCTGCAACGCACGCGTCGTCGGCATAGTGCGGCAGCCGCCGGTTGCGATGTCGCGCGCAAACTGCGGGTCTTCGCGCATGAACCGTAACCGCGCCAGGTTGAGTTGCGCCTCCGCATAGCGCGGATTCAATGCGACCGCATCGGCGAAAGCGCGCTCTGCTTCTTCCATGCGGTAGAGCTGGGTCAGGACACGGCCGGTGTTGAATGAGATCTCGAACCCCTCTACCCCGAGCGCCCTGGCTCGCTCGAGCGCGGCAAGCGCTTCCTCGGCACGCTCCCATGCCGACCAGCAGCGAGCCAAGATTGTGATGCGCGGCTGCGTGGTCCAGGCTGATCGCGAGAGCGCGCCGGTAAGCGGCCTCGGCCTCTGCGAGCCGGGCCTGTTCGCGCAGCGTCATCGCCAGGCGTGGTCCAGGCTCTAGCGGGTCCGAACCGTGCGTCCGCGACGAGGATGCGGCACTCGGCTTCCGCCGCACCGTGCTGGTCAAGATCATTCAACGCGCGAATCAGGCCGAAGCGCGCAGCGGAGTGTCGTGGATCGACACTCAACGCTTGCGCGATAGTGGCGTTCGGCTTCGGTGCTGCGGCCCAGTCGTCGCAGGAGGCTAGCGAGATTGGATGATGAGTCCGCAATGCGCGGATCAATCTCCGATGCTCTGGCGCATCAGCCGCTCGCTGCCAGCGAGGTCACCCGGTATCCTTACGGACCAGCGCAAGCAGGTGGATCGACGGGGCATGGCGCGGCGCTCGCGTCAGAATCGCGCGGCAGGCCGCTTCAGCGTCGGCCAGCTTGCCTCCCTGCAGCGTGCGAGTATGCGGCCGAGCTCGGCCTGATCGTTCATCCGACCATTTACGCACAGCAACCGCGCTCACTCGGCGCGCAGGCTGCTCAGAATCGGTCGCGTTCAGGCGACGTTGAGTCTCGACCGCATGCTCATTTCATCGCGCTGCGACGAAGCCGCCGGCGCGTGGCTGCGGAGAACGGCGTGACTGGCGAACCGCAACGCTCGTTCCGGATCGCCGCCGCGCTGCCCTCGCTACCCGGCGCATGCACGCCGGGACAGCACGGCAAGCAGCAGGTCGCTGGCAACGGCGGGATCGCCGGTCGCAACGGACCCATCGTTGAGTCCACGCGCCAGCAGACGTGCCACACGACCGCGCACCATCAGGTAGCGCTCCGCGGGCGCGCCTTTGCGAAGACGTCCTTGAGTCCCCACGCGAGCATCGGTGTCAGTGCTCCCGCGAAGGGGTTGTCAGCGTCGAGAACCGCGCTCATGAAAATGCTCAGTCGGTCCAGCGTGGTGCCCGCCGAGGTCTCGGCGCGCATCAGAGCTTCATCGAGCTCGTCCGCTGCGCGGCGCAGGCATTCCCAGATCCAGCTCGTCGCGATTCGCGAAGTAGTAGTACGCAACGCCGTTCGACATTCCGAGCTCACGAGCGATGCCCGACACCGAAACGGCGTCCACGCCGCTGCACATCATTGTGCGGGCAGCCGCATCGAGGATTGCGGTGCGCTTCAGCTGCATGCCGGCTGCACGGGTGTGCTTCCAGTGGCCTTCACCGGTCGAGCGCGGTTTGCTGGCGGAGGGTTGTTCAAGGACTTGTTCCTTCGATAGCTGGGGTTGGATCTGGCAATGCAGTCCGCGTGCCAGCTGTTTGTGTTCGACGAATCAATGGATTGGCCGCGCCTCCCCAGGCGTGGTGCTGCCGAACGGTGCGGCCCGCCGGCGCCGGCGCACAGGATCAGTGCCCAGGCAAATTCCGGTGCTCCGGTACATGCGCTTGCGTCGATGCGGTGGTTCGCGTTGCGCGACATGTCGGATCGGGATTGCGCGAGTGGTATAGATCCTGTCGGCAAAGGCACGAATGACGTTCCCCAAGTAAAGAAATGGAGTCGTATGATCTCGATCGACAAGCAACGATCACGACATCGCCGAAGATTCGATTCGAGGTTGAAATCATGCGTATTGCAGCACTACTACTAGCAATCACCGCCTGGACCACGGTACTGGCTGCGGCTGCGGAAAATCCCACGCTCCCCGAGGGGCCGTCGTTCGGATCCAGAGTCCGCAGATCGAGGCTGGCTGGCATGCCGGCAGGGTGCGCACCGCCCCAACTGGTTGCCACATGATCGAGCTCGGAACACCTACGGCTGCAGGCTATGGAAGTGTGGCGCTGGTCGCGCTCGAGCGGCTGCAGCGCGTCGAACCGGTGCGCTGGACAGAGGTCCCGCTGACCGAACTGATCGAGCGCGAGCCCCAGCAATGCCGCGAGGCGACGGCGTTCTGAAAGCTCCCCACGTCAGTCGCGAGCTCATGAGGGAGCTGCAGCGGAGACTCGACTCGCCGTAGACTCCACGCTCCAACCGGAGCTGCAGACCGTCCAATGCCGTTCGTCGACGTCGATCAGGCCCGATTGCACTACGACGTCGAGGGATCCGGCGAAACCCGCTGTTACTCATGCACTCGCTGGGCTGCGCGCTGCAAATGTGGGATCCGCAGCTGGAGGCTTTTGCCGCCCGGTTCCGGGTGATCCGCTACGACACGCGCGGCCACGGACAGTCCGGTCTGGGCGCAGCGCGTGAGCTCTCAATCGAGCAATTGGGGCACGATGCAATCGCCATTCTCGATGCTCTGGGCGTCGAAAAGGCCCATTGGTGTGGGCTGTCCCTGGGCGGCATGACCTCGATGTGGGCCGCCGTAAAGCACCCACAGCGTGTTGCCTCTTTGGTTCTCAGCAACACCTCCGCAGTACCTGCCGCCCCGCGAGAACTGGGACTCACGTATCGAGACGGCACTGCGGGAGGGCATGGGCGCACTCGTCGATACGATCCTCGGCCGCTGGTTCACTGCGGATTTCGTGCGTCAGCACCCGGAGTCGGTCAAACCGATCCGCGCCATGTTGCTCGCCACGGATCCCGGCCGGTTATGCCGCCTGCTGTGCCGCCATTCGCGACATGGATCAGCGCGATTCGATCGGCGCAATCCGGGCCCCGGCGCTCGTGATTGCCGGCGCACGCGATCCAGCCACGCCGCCGGAGCACGCGGAGCTGATCCGTGAACGCATCCCAGGCGCGCGACTGACGGTGCTCGATGCGGCGCATCTGTCGAACGTCGAATGCGCACCGGCTTACACGGCCGCCGTCCTGGGATTTCTCAGTGGGTCGGAACCCTTGCCCGCGTGAGGCGACTGCTCGCGTTCAGCGACTGATCGCCAATACCAGGGCGAGTAATGCAACACCCGCGGCGACTGCCATTGGCCGACGATCAGCCATTGCATCTGCCGGTGAAGCGCTCGTCACCGCAGCGCTCAGTTGGGCCGTCTGTTGGGCCATACGGCTCACGAGTTCCGCTTGCCGCCGCTCGTTTTCTTCGAGGGCTGCGAGGCGTGCCGCGGGGTCAGCGGGGGCGCCTCCTGGGGCGGACGGCACGCGCCGCGACCGATTGAGCAGTTCCTTGGAAAGCTCGAGGATCGACGGCACCCATTGAACGATCTGAATCCATGGAACTGGCATCTCGGCTCCCCAGCGGTTCAGGGCCGCGCGGTGACGGGCTCACTGTTTACATCATAAGACCGGAGCGGCAGTCTGCATCCATGGCAACACGTAGGACTGCGAAGAAGCCAGGATCCGCGCGGGCAGGCGCAAGAAAGACTGCCCGGGGTCGCCTGGCCCCCGGCAAGCAGGTTCGTGGAGTCACGGCGGAAGAGACGGCACTCGATCTCGACGCATCCGGATCTCGCCCCACTCGTAGCACAGGTAAAGGAACGCAGGCGGCGCTGCGATTGGCGCATATCGGGAACCCCTGAGTGGGCGCCCGCTCCTCGTCGCATCACTGCCGCTCGCGGCCGTCCAGCCGACGCCCTTCCAACGCGATTTATCTCCTACACACGCCAAGCGTGCTGGCCCAGCGCATCGACGGAAACAGGGTGTTTCTCGATCCGCTGATCGTGGTGCGAGGCGAGGACGGTCACCTGTGGACTCGAACGGACGTCACAGGCTCGCTGCGGCGAAGTTCTCTCGGCATTGAGATTGATCACCGCGCTGATCTCCCCAGAGGAGTCACCTCGCCTACCGGATCCTCGCGCTCAACACCGAGAAGGCCCATAACCTCAAGGATCGCAGTCTCGAGGTGATCCGCATGGCGCGCAGCCTCGCGCGGCGGCGCGATCGCGAGGCGCTCGAGTCGAAGTTCGCAGCCGAGTTCGAGGCCGCGGAGCTGCTGACCCTCGAGATGATTTACGAGAAGAACTCGCGCTTCGCCGGCGGGGCGTACAGCTCGTTCCTGAAAAAGGTCGATCGTTTCAGCGACCGTCCGCTCGCGGCGAGCTTGCGAGAACGCGAAGGCCACGCCGCGCGGCTGGAAGAGATCGACGGCACCGTCAAGCGCATCATCAGCGCTCTGCAGGCGCGCGGTTTCAAGTCACCGTACCTGCGCAGCTACGTCGTCGCCCGCATCAACCCGGTCCGTTTTCACAAGATGAAGAAGGGCGACACGAAGCCACCCATGCCGATCGCCGCTGCCTTGACGCGAATGACCGCGGCCGCAAAAAGTTCAACCCAAAACCGTTTCGATGGGCGACGTCGCCCTCGTGGCTGCTGGCGCCGAGTCTCAAGAGTAACGGCAGCCCGAGCCGGGCACTGGGTGGGGATTGTGCCAACCCGGACGCGGACAGTGCCGTGCAGCGCGAACGCTATCTTACGGGCAGCACGTCGTCAGCGGCCGAGCGGAGATCGCACCGAGCCGGCCACAGCCCCAGCAATGCCCGGCTCGGACTGACTTCTTTACGAAGGAGGCATTTCGGCGAACTGCGGAATCTGATCGGTGATCTCGAACCAGTTCGCCTTCGAGTCGACGAAAGATGTCTCTGCGGACGCATCTGCGGATCGGAATCGAGGGCGCCTACCGGAACTACCACGATCCCGCGCTCGCGTGAGGCGCGCGCCACGCCGCCACCACAGCGCCGGCAGAACGCGGTACCGAAATAGCGTGCGTCGGCGTGCTGATAGTCCACAACGCCCTCCTCGCCTCGCACCCAGCGAAACTGCGCCAAAGGATAGAACGCATTCGTTGCGTGCGCGGCACTCCGGCCCCGACGGCAGCGCGAGCAGTGGCAATTCTGTACGCGCACCGGCAGTCCCCTCCATCTCATACGAGACGTCGCCGCACAGGCAGCTTCCCTGCACGACGCCCTCCTTCGGCTCGATGATTGGTCGCTGGATCTGCGGCGCATCGAACCCCGGCGGGTATTCGTCGTACTGTGGCAGCCTGTCGGTAATCTCGTGCCACGGTGCTTTTGATTTTACGAAGATGTGATTCTCCGGCCTCGCATCGAGGTCCCCTTGCAGGTTCCCTGCGGGCAGGAAAACGATATCGAGTTGCGGCAACTGCAATGGAGTGACAGAGCCGCACACTCGACAGAACGAGCGCGAGCCTCCAGGTGAGGACTCGTAGCTCCTGACGCTCTTCTCGCCAGCCAGCCAGCGAAAATTGGCACCTGGTACGGCGACGAAGGTCGCGAACATCGCGCCATGGTGCTTGCGGCAGATGGAGCAATGGCAGTGACCCATCATGCTGAACGGGCCCGACACCTCGTATCGAACCTCTCCGCACAGGCAGCTTCCCGGGATCATGGCTCATTGTAGTGCGGCGGAACGCGATTCGCTTAGCATCACGCGTCGACCCTCGGGTCATCGGGACGGGATGGAGTATGCGTCGCCTCCACGGTGTGGCCATGGCGGGTCTTCTGGCGAGTGCCCCGGCCCTGCTCGCCGCGCCAGAAAACCCAAGACGCATGGCGGATGTACTCGCGGCGTCGACGCCGTCGGACTGGCGACCGCTCGATCCTGAAAACACGCTCTATCTCGAGCTCGCCATGGGCCGCGTCGTCATCGAGCTCGCACCGCTCTTCGCGCCCCAGCATGCCGCCAATATCAAGGCGCTGGTGCGGGAGCACTACTTCGACGGACTCGCAATCGTCCGCGTCCAGGACAACTACGTCGTGCAATGGGCGGACCCGGATTCGAATCGCCCGATTCGCACAGCGAAACGAACGCTGCCGGCGGAGTTCACCATTCCGTTGCGCTCCGATATTCACTTCACCCGACTGCCGGATGCCGATGGCTACGCGCCTCAAGTCGGTTTTTCGGGCGGCTTCTATTCCGCGCGCGATCCCAAGGCCGGGACCGCATGGCTCGCCCACTGCTACGGCATGGTGGGTGCGGGGGCGTGACAACGACATCGACAGCGGCGGCGGCACCGAACTCTATGTAGTCATCGGCAATGCGCCGCGGCACCTGGATCGCAACATCACGCTCGTGGGACGTGTCGTCCAGGGCATCGAGCTGCTCTCAGAGCCTGCCTCGTGGCACGGCGCAACTGGGCTACTACGAGAAGCCCGAGCAACGCGTACCCATCAAGTCGATGCAGGTGGCCGCGGATGTGCCGGAGCCGCAACGGTCAGCGCTCGAAGTCATCCGCACCGATACGCAGACCTTCAAGGATCTGGTGGAAGCCCGTCGCAACCGTCGCGATGACTGGTACAAGATTCCGGCGGGTTATGTCGAGCTGTGCAACGTTCCCATTGTCGTGCGGCCCCGGCCGGCACACTGAATCGGAGTTCACTCATGCCCTGACAAAGATGGAGCACTACCTCGTACTGACTGAAGACATCGATGTGACACGCGACTTTTACTGTAACGCGCTGGGAATGCGTGTCGGGCCTCGTCCCCCGCTCGCATTTCCTGGCTACTGGCTGTACGTCGGCGATACGCCTTGCATCCACATCGGCGAGTGGAAGACCTACACCGAGCATTCGCGATCACAGCAAATCCCCGTCACGACCCCGGCACCAGGTACCGGTGCGGTGGACCACATCGCGTTCAACGGCGAGGACTTCGATGCGATTCTCGCGCGACTCCAGCAGCACGGGGTCAGCGCACATATCAACCATGTTCCCGGCGGCGCTCTGAGGCAGTTGTTCCTTCTGGACCCGAACGGGGTCAAGATTGAAATCAACGTCCCATCAAAGCCGTCGGTTTCTCAACCCACTCGGTGAGTCATCCCATGAGTCGTTTGATCTTCGCCAGCGTGCTCGCCGGCATTGCAGTTTTTCTGTGGGGATTCATTTCGCATGCGGTCTCGCCGCTAGGCGAGGCGGGATTGCGTTCCCTGCCCGATGAAGCCCGACTACTCGACGCGATGCGCGCCACCATTCCGGACAAGGGCCTGTATTTTTCCCCGGTGTTGCAGACCTCGGCAATCTATCGGAGGACCAACAACGCGCGTGGGCCGACAAGATCAAAGCCGGGCCGAACGGTCTGCTGTTGTTCGATCCAGCGGGGCATGAACCGCTGTCGATACGGCAGGTGATGACGGAGCTCGTCAACGATTTCCTGGCCGCGCTCGTGCTCAGCATATTGCTTGGTTACACGTCCTTGAGCTTGTGGGGTCGGGTGGCCTTTGGCGCGGCCGTCGGCCTGATGGGCTGGCTCGCGATCAGCGTCGCGTACTGGAACTGGTATCAGTTCCCGTCCGCTTTCATCCTTGCCGAAGGTTTCAACCAGGTGAGCGCCTGGGCGTTGGCGGCGCTCGTGCTCTCGACTGTCCTCCGCCGGGGACTGCAGAGCACGCCGAAGCAATGATCAGATGTTGCGCGCGCTCATCTCGCGGCGGATGTATTCGGACTGACGGAGCACCAGCGCGACGATCGTCAACGTGGGTTCGCCGATCCCGGCGTGCTGAGCAGGCTCCCGTCGGAGACGAACAGGTTCTTGATGTCGTGCGTCTGGCCCCACGCGTTGGTCACGCCGTCGCCGGGTTTTGCACACATGCGCGCCGTTCCCATGTTGTGAGTCGCCGGCGGATGGTTGCCTTTGATGGTGCGCGTGGCCCCAATCGCTTCGTAGAGTTTCGCGCCCTGCTCCGTCGCATGCGCACGTAACGCGATGTCGTTGGGATGCTCGTCGACGTGCACATGCGCAACGGGCAGACCATGAGCGTCCTTGAGCTTTGGATCGAGCGTGATGCGATTGTCGGCGCGCGGCATGTCTTCGCCATTCACGAGCAGGCCGGCGATATTGACGAAGTTGTCGATCACTGACGCGAAGTCGCGTCCCCAGCCGTAGGGTATGCCGACCAGCGGGAACGTGGGCAGATCGAGCGAACACAGCTCGAAGTGGTAGCCGCCGACGAAACCGCGCTTCGGATCGTTGATGGTGGGATCCTCGACGAGACCCGCGAGCGTCGTTCCGCGCCACGCACGCACCGGCTTGTCGAACACTCCCCAGACGAAATTGATGACGTGGTGCGTGTAATTGCGCCCCACCTGGTCGGATGAGTTCGCCAGACCGCGCGGATACTTTGCAGATTCGGAAAGCAGGAGCAGGCGCGGGGTTTCGAGGGCATTGCCCGCGACGCACACGATGCGCGCTTTCTGCCGCTGTTCCTTGCCTTGCGCATCGCGATAGACGACGCCAGTCACGCGCCCATCAGCACCGTGCTCTCATCCGTGTCGCCATGCACTGGATGCGCAGGTCGAGTTTCCCGGTGACTTCAGCGCGCGGGATTTCGGTGTACAGCGTGCTCCATTTCGCGCCGGTCTTGCAGCCTTGCGCGCAGAAGCCCTGCTGGATGCAGAGCCCGCGGCCATCCGAGGGCCGTGGATTGATCGCCATATACCCGGTATGCACGCGCTGGTAGCCGCTTCTTTGCGCCGGCGTAGAGCACCTTGAAGTTGTTCGAGGCCGGCAGCCCAGGAACGCCATTGCGCCGTGTGACCCCCAGTCGTCGCTCGGCAAGCTGGTAGTAGTTCTTGAGCTCGTCGTGTACTTGATCGGCCAGTCGATGAGCGAGGTGCCGGGGATATCGCCATAGGTCGTTCGCGTGGCGACTTCCCACTCGCGATTGCGCGGCGTTGCGCCGGTCCAATGCACGGTCGTGCCACCGACGGTCTTCGCGATCCACGCGGGCAGCGTCGGAAAGTCGCGCGGCACGCTCCAGCTGCCGGACTGCGCACGCGGATCGAGCCAGGTGAGCTGACCGAAAGCCACGCCCGGATCCTGCGAAAAAGTTGCGATGGACTCGCGCTTGCCGGCTTCGAGCAGCACGACCTTGATGCCGTTGCGCGTGAGCTCATGCGCGAGCGTACCGCCGCCGGCGCCGGAGCCGATGATGACCACTACACCGTCATCGCCCTGTTCAAAGGTTGCCATGCGCGTACCTCAGGCTACCGGCCCGGCGTCCGCTTCCGGAACGTCCGGCAGCCAGCGCAGATCGTTGAAGCCGCGATAGAGATATCCGCCCTTCGAAAACGCCTCGCCCTCGTACCCGAAGCAGGCATAGGCGAGCGGCGAGGCATAGAGCAACTGTAGGGTCTTGACGCGCACGGTCTGGAAGAACCCGGAGGGTTCGATCTTCTTCAGGGCTGCGACACGTGCCTTTTCCGGCGCGCGCGAAGTCGGGCCCGAGACCTTGCACTCCTTCTTTCAGGAGCTTGGCCAGGGCAGGATCCTTGGCTGCCTCGCCGTCAACGCCCTGGATCACGAGCGCATAAGCGGCGTCCTCGAGCTTGTCGTGAGGCGCGATGGTCCGCGCCATGGCCATCAACGTGGCACCTTCAGCGCTCGTCAATGTCTTGAGGTCCACGGCCCAGGTGCGGGTCGGTGCCAGCAGCGAAAGCGGACTGCCGGCAGCCAGGAGTCCCGTGAGGACGCCAGTTGATGTTTTGAGAAACTCACGCCGATGCAGGAGAGGAACAGGGTTCACTTCTTATTCTCCAGACGCCAGGACCGAATCTGTTCGTGACAGTACCAGAGCATCACCCTGCTCGACCACGTGCCGCGAAGGGAATGTCCGGCCACTACCCCTGTGCGCCGCGGAACGTTAGGCTGCACGGCCTGCCCAATCGACTCTGGCCGATCCCACGACACGCGGGCTCGGCCTAAAGCTACGGGGAGTTCGTGGATGACCTCAGATTCCAGGCCGGCACCGGTGAGATTCCCGCCTGACCCCTTCGGCGCTCCGTTTCGCACTGAATGCGATATCCGGGACTGCGAAGTCGAAGGCGAGATTCCTCTCGATCTGAATGGTGCCTTCTATCGCGTCGGCCCTGACTTCCAATATCCGCCTCGCGTACCGAACATTCCGTTCGATGGCGAAGGCCATGTCGCGATGTTCCGAATCTCGAACGGTCACGTCGATTTTCGCAGCCGCTACGTGCGCACCCAGCGTTTCAAGGCGCAACGCGAGGCGCGCCAGTCACTCTTCGGCACCTATCGCAACCCGCACACGGACGATCCACGAGTAAAGAAGGTCAGCCGCGGAACCGCGAACACCAACATCATCTTCCACGCCGGCAAGCTCCTCGCCCTCAAGGAAGACAGCCCGCCAGTCGTCATGGATCCGCACACCCTCGATACGCTCGATGACTACCACACTTTTGGCGGCACGCTCGAGAGCCTCACCTTCACCGCGCATCCCAAGATCGATTCGAGCAGCGGCGAGATGATCGGCTTCGGCTACGAAGCCAAGGGCGAGGCGACGGACGACGTGGTGGTCTTCTCCGTCGACCGCAACGGCAGGCTCAACTGGAGCGCCTGGATCAAGGTGCCTTACGTCGGAATGCTGCACGATTTCGCAGTTACCGATTCACACATCGCGTTCCTGGTGATCCCGATGGCGACCAACGTCGAGGAAATGAAGAAAGGCAAAGTGCACTTCGCCTGGGACTCCTCGCTCCCCACCTGGTTCGGCGTGATGCGCCGGGGTGGTGACGGCAAGGACTTGCGCTGGTTCAAGGGGCCGGAGCGCTGCGCGACGCACGTGATGGGAGCATTCTCGGACGGCAACACGATTCACGTCGACGTCGACATGGCGCTCAAGAACCAGTTTCCTTCTTTCCAAACCTGCACGGCGAGCCCTTCGACCCGATGGGCGCACAAGGTCGACTCACGCGGCTCTCGGTCGATGTTTCGGGCCCGCCAAACTCTACGACATGAAGGTCCTGTTTCCGCAGGTCGGGGTGCTGCCGCGCCAGGACGATCGCTATCACACCCAGCCGTATCGCTTTGGCTTCATGCCTACGCTCGACCCCGAACGTCCGTTGCATGAGCGTCTCGCCGGCAGCCCGATGCGCCCGCTGAACTGCTACACGCGCTTCGATCAGCTCAAGCAGGAAGCAAACTCGTTCTTCGTCGGCAGCGATTCGGGCCTCGGTGAATGCTGTTTCGCCCCGCGCCGTCAGAGTGCAGCCGAAGGCGACGGTTACCTCATGGGCACTACCAACCGGCTGCTCGAAGGTCGCACCGATTTTCTCATCGTGGATACCCAGGACCTGCAAGCCGGGCCCGTCGCCACGGTGAGGCTGCCGTTTCGACTCAACATGGGCATTCATCACCTGTGGGTGCCGGACGCAACAACATGATTCGACCCTGGGTGGGCTGCGTTCTCACGCTCCTCGCCAGTTACAAGATCGCCCACTCGGCAGAGCCAGACATGCTGCAAACAATTTCCGAACAATCAGGATTTCAGAAGACGGGTCGCTACGAGGAAGTCGAGAGGCTGTGCGCGGCTTTCGCGAAGGCCTATCCCGAGGCCGTGCGCTGCCAGGAATTCGGGCGTACGCCTGAAGGCAGGCCGATGCTCGCCCTGATCGCATCGCGCGGCGGCGCCCTGACGCCGGAGCTCGCGCGCGAGCGCCGACTTCCCGTGGTGCTGGCACAGGGTGGAATTCACGCCGGCGAGATCGAGGGTAAGGACGCGGGATTTCTCGCCTTGCGCGAATTGCTCGATGAGAAAGCTGCTCCGGGGACGCTGAAGTCTTTCGTGCTGGTATTCGTGCCGGTCCTGAACGTCGATGGGCATGAGCGCTTCGGACGCTGGAACCGCCCGAACCAGAACGGACCGGAGGAGATGGGTTGGCGCACCACCGGTCAAAACCTCAATCTCAATCGCGACTACACCAAGCTGGATGCACCGGAGACGCGGGCGATTCTGCGACTGCTCGACGCCTGGGACCCGATCCTGTACGTCGATCTGCACACCACCGATGGTGCGCAGTTCGAACCCGATGTCTCCAACAACATTCAACCACGCTATATCGGCGCGCCGGAGCTTCCAGCCAACGGGGCGCGAGATGCTGCAAGAGCTCAACGACAGCCTCGCAAAACAGGGTTCGCTGCCACTCGATTTTTACCCGTCACTCAATGATGCAGACGATCCCGCCTCCGGGTTCACAATCAGTCCGTACCCGCCGCGTTTCTCGACCGGCTACTGGCCGTTGCGTAATCGCTTTGCGTTATTGGTCGAGACGCACTCATGGAAGGACTACCCCACGCGCGGTTCGCATCATGCGCAACATCCTCGTGATACTCGCCGGGATGACGCAACGGGAGGGCGCGGCATGGATCGCACAGGCTCGTGCCGAAGATGAGCGCGCACAGGCACTCGGTGGACAAGAAGTGACGATGGAGTGGGATGTGGGGCCGCACGCCACCATGATCGACTTTCGCGGTTACGCATACACACGTTCGCCGTCGGAGATTTCCGGTGGCACGGTGACGCGCTACGACCCGCGCAAGCCGCAGATCTGGCACGTACCGTTGCAGGACCAGGTCGTCGCCAAGAGCAGCACGCTCGCGCCCCGTGGCGGATACATCGTGCCCGCTGCAGAAGCAGCCTGGTTGTCCGAACGCCTGAGCTTGCACGGCATTCGGTTCGAGCGGCTGGCGACGTCTCACGCGCAGGCAAGTGTCGAGACCTTCCGCGCCACGAAGGCGACGTTTTCGCCCTCGCCCTCAGAGGGCCGTACTACGGTCGAGATCGATGGCAGCTGGGGCAGCGAGCACCGCGATGTGCCCGCCGGCTCGCTGTATGTTCCGATCGCTCAGCCTGGCTCACGACTCATCCTCGCGCTGCTCGAGCCCCAGTCATCAGACTCCTTCTGCAGCCTGGGGCTTCTTCAACGTGGCGTTCGAGGTGCGCGAATACATGGAGGCGTACGTGAACGAGCAGGTGGCCGAGCAGATGCTGGCCAAAGATCCGCAGCTCGCCGCCGAATTCAAACGCCGTCTCGCCAACGAACCGAAGTTCGCCGCCGACCCCGCGGCGCGACTCGAATTCTTCTATCGCCATCATCCGTCGTGGGACGATCGGTACCGCCTGTATCCGATCTTTCGGGTGGACGCGAGGCCCTGACCTCGACGTCGTACCGGCGCGCTCCTCATGTCCACATTCGATATCGTCATTGTTGGCGCCGGTGCGGCGGGATTGCCGCCGCACGCTGGCTGCGAGCCAACGGATCGGATGCACTTCTACTCGAAGCGCGCGAGCGCATCGGCGGGCGTGCTCACACCGACAGCTCGACCCTCGGCATGCCGCTCGATCACGGCTGCGCCTGGTTGCACAGCGCCGCCGAAAACCCGTGGGCCGCCGTGGCGCGTGAGTCAGATTTTCCATCATCGAACAGCCGCCGGACTGGCGCCGGCGTGTCGGCGCGAAGATCCGCAGCGCCGAAGAGCTGGCCACCGTCGGTCACGATCTCGAGCAGAATTTCGCTCTCGCGAGCCGCGCGGCCGCTGAAGGTCGCGATGTGGCGATGAGTGAGTTGATTCCCGACAACGCCGTCCGTGCTCAGTTCGAAGCCATCATGACCTGGTACATCGGCATCGAGAGTGATTCGGTATCGAGCCTCGACGTGGCGCGGTTCGAGGACACGGAGATCAACTGGGCCGTTCGCGAGGGTCTTGGAAGCGTCGTGGCGCGTGCGGCGAACGACCTCGAGGTACGCCTTGCGACGCCGGTACAGAGGATCGACTGGCACGGTCAGCGTGTCACTCTACGGACACCAGTGGGTTCGCTCGACGCGCGTGCCGTCATCGTCACGGCCCCGACTTCGGTTCTTGCACAGGACGGCATCCGGTTCGAGCCTGCATTGCCAGCGGCCATCCAGCAGGCCTTGCACGATGTGCCGCTCGGCATCGCCAACAAGGTGTTCTTCAGGATGGAGCCGGGTGCGCTTCCCTACGAAGGCACCACTCACTTTATCGGTACCGACCAGCAAGCCCGCACCTGCAGTTATCAGGTTCGTCCCGCGGGACAGCGAAGCGCTGCTCGCGTACTTTGGCGGACGCTTCGCGCGAGATCTCGAAAGGCGCGGTGAGCTGGAACAGTTCGCTCGCGAGGAGCTCAGGCGGAATCTTTGGCAGCGAATTCGTGCGCAGAATCACGGCCAGCCTGACCGTTGGCTGGAGTGAGGATCCCTGGTCACGCGGGTCCTATTCTGCGGCGCGGCCGGGTCGGGCACACATGCGCGAGGTTCTCAATCAACCGGTCGGCGAGCGGATGTTCTTCGCGGGCGAAGCCTGTTCAGTCGAGCATTTCGGCACGATCCACGGCGCTTGGGAAAGCGGCGTGCGCGCTGCCGCGCTGGCCTTGCGCGTCGTGCACGCTGGCAGCTAGCCGGCGGGAATCGCTCAGGGTCTCAGCTCGACGATTTCGGCATTCGTGTCGAGCACTCTCAGCAGATCGCCCGGCTCGTGACCCATAAGCGTGGCTCCGAGGGGTGAGACCCAGCTTATGAGCCTCGGGCCGGGTCCGCCTCGTCTTCACCGACGAGACGGAACGTGCGTTCGCTGCCATCTTGCAGACGCAGCCTTACTTCCACGCCGAATCGAACTGTATCCGGTTGAGCCGCGGGTTCGATCATTCGAGCGGTTGCACGCCGCTGCGACCAGTAGCGCAGGTCCCGTGCGACTCGGGCGAGTCGCGAAGTATCAGCATCGGAGCGCGCCGCCTGGCGCTCGGCTTCGAGGCTGCGCATCTGCTCGTCGATCTGCTTCAGCCCCCGGAGCGTGACGAAATTCGGGTGCGGGCTGACGATGCGCTCCGGCAGAGTTTCTGCCGCCGCATCCTGATCCGACTCACGAACGAAAGCTCGGCTCATGAACTCTTAATCTCCACGAGCATCGTGGTCCCGCTCGAGATGCGCGGCAAGCGTTTTCTGGGCAGCACTCAGTTAACTGGCGCGCCGCCAGGCTCTGACGGCGCTCGTTAAGGCAGAACAATGAAGGACTTGACTCAAGGGTCGATCGGCGGCCATCTCGTGCAGATGTCGACCTTCATCGGCGTTGGCATGCTGGTGCAGACGCTGTACTACCTGGTGGACCTGTACTTCGTCGCAGGCCTCGGGCAGCAGGCGCTCGCCGGCGTGAGCGCTGCCGGAAATGTGATGTTCGTCGTCATGGCCTTGACCCAAGTGCTTTCAGTCGGGACCGTCACGCTGGATCTCGCATGCGGTGGGTCGCAAGGATCCGGCCGATGCCAACCTGGTCTTCAATCAGGCGCTGCTGATTTCATCCGTATGCTCTGTGCTGATGCTCATCGCCGGCTACACCATCGCCGGGGCGTATGTGCGCGCAATAGCTGCGGACGCGGGAGCAGCTGAGGCGGGGCAGACTTATTTGTTCTGGTTCGTTCCGGGCCTTGCGCTGCAGTTTGCGCTCGTTGGCATGGGTGCGGCGTTGCGCGGCACCGGTATCGTCAAGCCGACGATGATCGTGCAGTCGATGACGCTCATTCTCAACACGATCCTCGCGCCGGTGCTGATCGCCGGGTGGGGTACCGGCATCCGCTCGGCGTCAAGGGCGCCGCGCTCGCGAGCTCGATATCGATCAGTGTTGGCGTGATCATGCTGCTCATCTACTTCGCGCGACTCGAGAAGTACGTGCGTGTGGACAGCTCGCTATGGAAACCCAACTTCTCCACCTGGAAGCGCATGCTCAATCTCGGGCTGCCCGCGGGCGGCGAATTCATGATGATGTTTCTCGTTGTCGGCATCATCTACTGGTGCATCCGCGAATTCGGTGCCGCGGCCCAGGCCGGGTTCGGTATCGGCTCGCGGGTGATGCAGTCGATCTTCCTGCCCGCGATGGCAGTCGCGTTTGCCGCTTCACCGATCGCCGGTCAGAACTTCGGTGCCCGCCAGGCCCAGCGCGTACGTGAGACGTTTCGCACTGCCACGCTTGCCGGCATCGTCATCATGTCGGTCATGACGTTGCTCTGCCAGTGGAAGGCCCCGCTCCTGGTCAGAGCTTTCACCAACGATCCGCACGTGATCCAGGTGGGCGTACAGTACCTGAGAATCATCTCCTGGAACTTTGTCGCCACCGGAATCATCTTCACCTGCTCGGGCCTCTTCCAGGCGATCGGCAACACGTGGCCAGCGCTCCTCAGCAGTGCCACGCGCATCCTGCCGTTCTGTCGTGGCGGCGATTTGGCTGTCGCTGCAGCCTTGGGTACAGCTCGAGCACTTCTGGTACCTGTCGGTGGCGACGGTTACGTTGCAGGCGGTGTTCAGTCTCTGGCTGTTGCTGGCGCGAATTCCGCAAACGCCTGGCCTTCGCAACGTGAAGAGTGGTCCGAGCCGGCTATGGTGCGGGGGGCTGATCTTTCCCTGGCCCGTTCTTGCTTGATTGTGTCGAGGTACGCTGCCGTGCAGCGCGAAAGCTGAGGCACGGACGACGGCAGCATGTATCGTTCGTGTCGGCCGGGGGAAAGATCCCAGCCCCCGCACCATAGCCGGCTCGAACTAGCCTCTAGGGACCCTGCGGCGGGCTTCTTGCTGACGATGGTGTTCCGGAATTCCGGTGAGCTTCGGCCTTGACCGCCGCTGCATTCTCGGTGCCCATGCGCAGCAGCAGCTTCTGGCCCGATGACCTGGCCTCGAGCGCCGGGTCGGCAAACTTCATAGAACACCCGCGGCTGCACCAACTTGATCGGCCCGGTTGACCTGCCGGAGTCGCGAGGAGGTCGTCGATCACTTCCACCAGTCGATCGTTGAAATAGGCGCGTTTGGATAACCGAGATCTTCATAGGCGCGCTGGAAGAGCGGGTAGTAGCGAAAATAGAGCGCCGTCAGCTGCTTCGGGTCAGCGGCCTCGACCAGGCGAACCAGCGGTGCGTAGCTGCGCGTAGTTGTTGGGATTGAGTGGTCAGAGTCTCCTCACTTCCCGAGGTGGCGAACGTACCCCCTGTCGGCAGAATCGGGCGCCGTTCCACAGCGACCTTCTTGCGGGGCAGATTATCGACCGTGACCACGATGCGACGTACGACGTCGTTCGGCGCGACAAACGGCTGGCTGACTGCGTCGCGACCGACAATGCCAGACAGTGAATCGCGGAACGGCCGGTCACTCTCGTTGATGGCCGGAAGCGGCGTCTCGGCGGGAACCTCGGGAACAGGTTATGAATTGCAGGTTCGGGAGCCGGCTTGGAGGGAGCTGGAGGAGCCAGCGCCTCCGCGGGCACCTGCGATTTGCGGTGTTGGTAATAGACAATACACCGCGATGGCGAGCCAGCGCCACGGCGGCGATCACTGCCAGCAGTTTCTGTCGGTCATCAGTCCTCACTTGTGGGTTGAGCGCTGATCACTGCGCCGCACGCAACGCAGAGCGCAAAGCAATCACGCCGCGAAGGTAACGCAGGGGCCGTTCAACTGTCAGGATTTGCGCTTCCTGACCTGAACCGCGACCGAATGCAGGAACCTGCGCTGGTCGAGTGCCGTCCTGTACCTACCCCTGCGAATTGCCGCGGTGTTCGGGTCGCGCCGAGGACAAGGATCATGAATCAAGCCATGGATACTGTGCAGTCATCACCCGCGGAAAGTTTCGAGGCCTCAACGCAGTGCCAAGCCTCGCGCACGTCCGGCCCGCGCAACAGGATGGAGCATCGGTGGCGGCGAGCGCGTGCCGGTGCGCGCCAGCGTCCCGTGGTGCATTGCGCGAAATGGGATGCGGCGGGACAGATCAGAGACGCGAGCCTGAGCGGGGCTTTCGTGCACACGCGCCTGCGGTGGTTACTCCATGGACGCACGTTGAGCTCGAGCTTGTCCTGGCGCGAGTGATCGCAGCATTCGTGGTGCGTGTCGCGGCCGATGGCCTGGGAGTCGAAAGTGGAGCGAGCTCGCACCCCGCCCGGTCCGGGACCCGCTCGGGCTCTGAATCAGCGACGCGGCCGCGTCGAACGCGTCTTGCCCGCTCAGCGCCTGCGGGAGGCTGATCGCCAGGGTTTCCTCGACGGCGGGGCGGTTCATCATGCGTCCGTACCATTCGATGACGCGCGGACTGTCCCGGTCGTTGACGATCTCCGCGTAGTACCGAGGCATCCGGATCAGCATCGAGAACAGGTCAGACGCCGGCGAGCGTGAACTGCTCGCCGAGCATCCAGCTGGCCCCCGGCAGCTCCCTCCTCCATCCTCGCGATCGAGGCAGCGCACGCGGCGGCGCCAATCCTCGAGTTGCTCTCGTCGGTCCAGACTCCGGGCGGCTGACTCCTCGCCTACTTGTCACGCTGTTCCTGAGCGGAATGCGTGCGATCCGGGCCTCGAAAGCCCTCTGGCGTCAGATGCTTCACCGCGGTACGGATCATGGCATGCCAGTCACAGAAAGCTGGAGTGCAGGGCAGAAGTACTCGTCCACGAACTTGGTCCAGATGCGCACCTGTGCGCGCCCGTAGGCGTCCGCCGCGGTCGCAGTGGCACACCCGGGAAGCTCTCATCGACGTACTCATTGATTACGGTCGACTCCGGTGATGCTCCCGCCGGTCATGGACCAGCACCGGCACCTGGCCGTTCGATTCGACCTTCACGAACCACGGTCTCGCGCCGCTCGAACTCGAGCAGGTTCATGTAATGGCTGACGTACCCACCCCCTTTCCTTGAGTGGGAGGAGCGCCTTCAGCGGAATTGGCCGCAGGCGAGCCGTGGTACAACTCGAGCATCTGAAGCCTCCGCCATCGCAGCTCGCACTGAGCCAAACTCGACTATCAGCAGCGTTTGGCGCACCGATTCTCGACCCATCGGGAAACAGGTATGGTTCGCGGGCGGTGGATTCCAGCCCCTGCCAGCTTCAGCTCGGAGCCCACAACAATGAACGACCAGCCCGCGGCGAATCCCGTTGACCAGCAAGCGCAAAGCGAGCGGCGACGCCCGGCCGCGCCCAGCGGTCGCCCGGTACGGCGTTTCGCGTGTTCTTCGGACTCACGCTGTCTCGTGCTGTTCGGCTGAACGGCGAGTCATCTGGGCCTGCTGCGCGCCGGATCAGCCCGCCAAGCGCTGATCTCGGGCTCACGGACGTGCAGGCGGCCTTGGCGATCGGGCACCTGGCAGCCGCGGCCCTCAACGCACTCTTCATGCCGCCGGTCCCGAGGCTCGTCGACATCATCAGCCGCCGGCTGGATCATCGGGGTCGGGCTGATTCTGACCGGCATCCCCGGCCGCGCTGGCCGGCTTTGTCCAGCACGTTCTCGCAATTGTTCATAGTCCGCATGATATCGGCGGCATCGGTGGCTCCTGGTAACGCACCGGCCACCTTCTCGATCCTCGCCGACTACTTCCCGGCAGCGAAGCTCCTGAAAGCGCTGGCCGTAATGAACATCGGCTTTACTACGGCGCGGCGCTCGCGCTGTTGCTCGGAGGCACGCTGATCGGAATCGCTTCGACAATGCACGTCGTGGTCCCGATGGTCGGCGAGCCGTCGCGTGGCAGATCATTCTGCTCTTCGTGATGGCGATCCCGGGATGCTGCTCGGCATCCTGGCCCTCCACGACCTTGCACGAACCCAGACGCCGGGGGCGCGCAGTACAACCTATAAAGCGGATGCCAGTGCGTGCAAGGTCAAGGTCGTGCCCGTGCGCGAGGTGTTCAGTTCCTCCACGACGTGCCGCGCCACATCTGGGCCCATGTTCCTCGGTCTCGCCGCCACTCGCGCCTGCGGCTGGCGCATTCTTCTGAATGCACCCTTCTTTGCGCGCACTTACGGCTGGGATCCGGCGCGATACGGAATCATCCAAGGCTCGATCCTCCTGATACTAGCGCCGATCGGGTCGCTCGCAGGCGGGTTCCCGGCCGAGTGGTTCGCGGAACAGGGCCGCGACGATGCCAACCTGCGCGTCGTGTTCATCGCGACCGCCCTGCACAGGTGCCATTTGCCATCGCCTATGCGCGTTCATGCCGAATCCCTATCTCGCCATCGTGTTTTACGCGATCAACTACACCATCATCTCGATGGGAGCAGGCCGCGAATGCGGCGCTGGCGATCGTTCCCAATGAGATGCGCGGCCAGGTCACTCGCGGCGTTCCTGTTCTGCTTCTCGATGATCGGCATCGCGCTCGCACCGCCCTGGTTGCGGCGCTCACCCAGTACGCTCTTTGAGCCGAAGAGAAGTTGCGCTACCCGATCGCGACGATCCATATCGCTGGCACCGCTCGCGACGATCTTCTTCTGATCGGGCATGAGCCCCCTACGGCAAGGCATGTCCGCGGGCCGCGCGCGCCCGGCATTGAGGTGCCTGACCGCTCAGGCCGCGTGTCGCTCGTGCGTCCATGAGATCGACCCACCGCCAAAGGCAACCAGGAGCGAGCGCAAGGATCCCTGCGTCGCCGGATCGATGAGCCGCCCATCGGCGTCAAAGCAGCCGTTCCGCTTCGCGGCACATAGAGCGCCGGGTTCGCCATCACCAGTGATTCGGTGGCATTGAGAACCTGGCGCAGAGCGCTTTGCGCGAGACGCGCACCCCATCGGCCGGCTGGAGGCACCGATGACCGCGACCGGCTTGGCGATCAGCACCTCCTCCTCGGGAGCGGGTCGTGACAGCCAGTCGATGGCGTTCTTGAGAGAACACCGGGAATCGACTGGTTGTACTCGGGCGTCGCGATGAGCAGTCCGTCCGCATCGGCCACCTTGTCGCCTGAGCTGCGCGACGCTCCCGGGGTGTCGGCCTCCAGTTCCTCGTTGCTAGAGTAGGGAACTGACGCGAGCGCGTCGTAGAGGGCGATCTCCATCCCCATCGGCGCGCAGCCGACGGCCGCCTCCAGCAGGCGCCGGTTGTAGGAGCCTCTCGCCGCAGGCTGCCCGGCAGTGCGAGCACTCTCATGGCGTGAACCACAAGAGGAGCGCCGAAACGACCAGCAGGGCTCCCATCGCTCGCTGGAACCGCGTTCCCGCACGGGTGTGCGCGAGCCGCCGCGTCATGAGAGGCCCGAGCCCTGCCCGCAACGCCAGGCACACGGCGGGAATGAGCACGATAGAGCGCCACCAAAGCCCGATACGCGTCGCACCGATGCCGCTGTGCACCCCGGATGTCACCGTGAGCACCATCGCCCACGCCTTCTTCGGGTTCAGGAACTGGAAGAAGAACAGACCAGTGGCATGACTCGGAAGGCGCGTTTCACGCGGCGAGGTGGCCATCGCCTTCGCATCGCCGGCAGCGAATAGACGCAGAACCCAACCATGCGAGATAGAGACATCCCGCGGCCGTGATCGCTGTCCTGAGACGGGGCTCCGCCGCGAATGCAGCGCCCACGCCGAGCACGACGACAGCGCTCATCGCGAGCGTGCCGGAGGATGATGCCGACAAGCGCTGGAAGCGCACCGCCAATGCCGCCGCGTGCACCTGCCGTCATCCGACGAGATTGTTAGGCCCGGGCGTGATGGCGCCGACCAGCAGAATTCCCGCGGCGCGATCAGCGTCCATCGTCTCTCCGTGCTGTGCGGTCTCAACTGAAGACCATCGGTCCGATCCGCATTCATCAGCGTGCCTCGCTGGTTATTCGGCATATTTTCGCCAGCGGCGTGTTCTTATGGATGCGACTTGCATGGTCTACTGTTCAGACCATGCAGGACTTGCCTCTCCATGCGTTGCGGGCGTTCGCAGCGGTCTATTCTACGGTGGGCGCGCGGCGGCACGTGAACTCGGCATCGCGCATTCCTCCATCAGCCGTCACATTGCCGAGCTCACACGCCCGGCTGGGCGTTCAGGTTGCTCGTGCGGGCAGGGGGCAAGCGGGGGCTCGCGCTGACGCCGCAAAGGCGAAGTTCTCGGTAAGGCAACTCTGGCGGGCCTGCAGGAGATTGCGCGCGTAGCTGGCGCCCTGCGCGAGGCGAGATCGGGCCGATCGGTGACGATTGCAGCCGCGCGCACTCGCTTTCGCGGCCGGTGGCTGATGCCGCGGCTGCCGGCACTGGAGAAGGCGCTGCCGACGGATCGAGGTCTCGGTGGATCGTCGATCAGCGGCTTACGGACCTGCGCGCAGAGGAAGTCGACTTTGCGATTCGAATCGGGGATGGCAAGTGGCGCGACGTCCACTGCGAGCCGCTCATGGAGGACTCGCTCTATCCGGTGATGAGCCCGTCCTATTGGCGGCGCTCAGGCCGGCCCGACACTCCTGCACGCCTCGGTCGCTTGCGACTGTTGCACGGATCGCGATCCGCAGGCGTCCTGGGAACTGTGGCGTGGCGAGCACGGCCCGCAGTCTCTCGACGTACGGAGCGGTCCCAGATTCGCTTCATCTGATCTCGTGTTGCGCGCAGCCATCCAGGGCCAGGGCGTAGCACTGGCCCGGCACCAGCTGGCCCACGACGATGTAGCATCCGGCGCCCTGGTCAGGCCTTTCGGCAAGTTGAACGTGCAGCTCGGGTCGGCATACTGGATCGTCCTCCCCGAGCGCTTACGCAATCGCGATGCCACGCTCGCGGTCATCGAGTGGCTCAAGAACCGGGCAACGTGACCTTTCATGACTCGCATGGGTGAAATCGCCCACCCAGTTCGCCCTGGAGAACACATGACGACCCGACGCGAAGTGCTTGATGGACGGCAGCTGGCCTGGGAATGCCGGCGAGTGGCGTGACACGCGCTGCCGTTGAAAGCCGCTTCGAAACCTCTCGATATCCTGTTCCTCGAGCGGCACCGGATTCATCGGGCCCTTCCAGGTCGAACATGCGCTCGCTCGAGGCCACAAGGTCACCCTGTTCAACAGGGGCCGCAGCGCTGCGACGCCGTTCGACGGCAAGGTCGAGATCCTGATCGGTAACCGCGACCCCAAAGGTCGACCAGGGCCTGAGCGCTCTCGCGGTGCGATCGCAAGTGGGACATCGTCATCGATAACTCCGGGTATGTGCCCGGCCATGTGCGCGAATCGGTAAACCTGCTCAAGGGGCGGGTTGGGCGATACATCTATGTCTCGATCGGTCGCGGTCTACGAACCGGGAGTAAAGAATACCGTCGAGGTCTTCGCCACTTCGGGCACTGCCCGATCCGCAGAGAACGAACAGATGAGCTGGGACCGCTACGGGCCGCTCAAGGCCGAGTGCGATCGGATCGTGCAGAAGGGGCTCGGAAGAGTCCGCCACGATCGTGCGCCCGACCTACATCGTCGGTCCGAATGATGAGACCGGATCGATTCACTTACTGGGTGGACCGAGTGGCGCGTGGCGGCGACCTGCTGGGTCCGCCGGAGCCGCAATGAGCTGCAATGGGTGGACGTGCGCGACCTCGGCCCGTGGGTCGTCGGGCTCGGTGAGGGTAATGTGTCTGGCATCTTCAATGTTGCCGGACCGACGCAAGCGGTGAACTGGGAGGAGACCCTGGTCGGTCTCAGTTGGCTCTCGAAGGACATGGTGAGGTTTCACTGGCCGACCGAAGACCTGCTGAAGGAATTCGGTATCAATTTGCCGCCTGGTAACGCCTGGCCGTGAGTCACGCCATTTCGACAACGCAGCTTCGCTGGGTGCGGGAATGAACTACCGACCGCTCGCGGACACGTCGGCAGCGACGCTGCAATGGTGGCAGGCGCAGTCCGATGAGCGTCGCGCACAAGCGCAGGATTGGCCGGCGGCGGAAAAGAACGCGCAGCGATCGAAAAGTTGAAGGCTGCGCGCGGTTAAACCTCAGTGACGACTATTGCGCCTGCCCCATCGTCGGGAATCGCCATGATGGCGAGCCGGCGTCGAGGCGGTCCTCTGAGGGTGAATGCGTGAGACGCCGGTCAGCCGCCGGTGCTGTGACCTGCTGTCGGACTTCGTAGGCGGGTAGCGCCACGACCGGAAGACTTCGTTTCAGCAGCCTTTCGATATCTCGCCAGGAGCGACGTTTCATCCGGCGAAACCAGTGATACGGCACGACCGGTGGCAGCCGGCTCGCGCCGTGCGACCGATGCGGTGTACGTAGTCCTCCGGCACGTTGGGCAGCTCGTAGTTGACGACCTGCGGCAGCTCCTTGATGTCGAGCCCGCGCGCGGCGACGCTCGGTCGCCACCAGCGCACGTAACCGTTGTTGGCCTTGAAATCTGCAAGCGCACGTATGCGTGCGCGCCTGGCTCTTGTTGCCGTGAATCGCCGCCGTCCGGATGCCACTGGACTCGAGTTGCTGCGCCAGGCGATTCGCGCCGTGCTTGGTGCGCGTGAACACCAGCACCTGGTGCCAGTCGCCGTCATCGATGAGATGCGCGAGCAGCGATGGCGCTTGTGATCCTTCTGGCACGCGATACACATGCTGCTCCACGCGCGTCGGCCGTGCGTTGCGCGGCGCGACTCGATCGGTCTGCGGGTCGCTTGAGAATTCGCGCCGCGAGCTGCGCGGATGTCGTCGGTATACGTGGCCGAGAACATCAGGTTCTGCCGCTCGCGCGGCAGCAGCGCGATCACGCGCTTGATGTCGTGGATGAAGCCCATGTCGAGCATGCGATCGGCCTCGTCGAGCACGAAGCACTGCACGCTGCCGCAGATCGACTGCGCCCTGCTCCGCGAGATCGAGCAGCCGGCCAGGCGTAGCGACGAGCACGTCGCATCCGGGCGCAATGCTGAAATCTGCGGGTTGATGCTCGACGCCGCCGAAGACCACGAGCGGTGCGCAGATCCGACGTTGCCGTAAGTACGTGCGCTCTCGGCCACCTGCGCGGCGAGCTCACGGGTGGGTGTAAGAACCAGGGCGCGTGGCGCGCGTCCGGACGCAGCACCGAGGTGCTGCAGGGTGGCAGAACAGATCCAGCGGTCTTGCCGGTGCCGGTCTGCGCCTGCGCGAGCTTACATCGCGCTGAGCCAGCACTGCAGGAATGGCCTTGGATTGAATGAGGTGGATGTGCTCGCTGGCCCTTTTCGGTTACGGCACGCACACAACCCTCGAGCGCGAGCCGAGATCGGCAAATGACGATGTATAACGAATCCTAAGTTGACTCGCACGGCAGCGCATGAGCGCTTGCAGCGGTCAAAAAGCCAGGGTGGAAAAAATCGAAGTAAGTCGGGAGAGACAGACTGCGAGTGAAGGGGGCGTTGACCGCGCGACCCTGATTCAGCGCCGCGCACTCTACAGGCTTTGCAGACTCACGTCAATTTCAGTGGTATTTCAGGCCGTTGAGCTCAGGAGCTGCACTCCTCTTATCTATCACCCGCTTTGCCTTGCCCATAGAGCGCTCGATTGTCGTCCGGCGGATTAACGACGACTTTGGCCGTGATGCCGATGTATGCCTTCACGTGCCGCGCGAAAGTTCGTGCGGTGTCCTCGCGCTCCGGGCGCTTACCTCACCTCCGGGTTGCAGCTCCACATTGATCGTCAGGCGCATCCAGGTGCGTTTCGCGTGTCAGCTCCAGGTAGTAATGAGGTGCGAGGCCGACTCTCCGCCAGGAGTCAGCTCCTCGATCTGGGTCGGAAATACGTTCACGCCGCAGAATGATCAGCATGTCATCGGTACGGCCGGTGATGCGATCGATACGGCGCATCGACCGCGCTGTCGGCGGCAGCAATCGCGTGCGGTCGCGCGTGCGATAGCGGATCACGGGCAGCGCTTCCTTCGTCAGCGAAGTGAGCACCAGCTCACCCACCTCGCCTTCTGGCAACACCGCGCCGGTCTCGGGGTTGATCACTTCCGGATAGAAGTGATCCTCCACAACTACCGGGCCATCCTTGGCTTCGATGCACTCGTTCGCGACACCCGGACCCATCACCTCCGGAGAGTCCGTAGATGTCGAGTGCATCGAGACCCATGCGCCGCTCGATTTCCGCGCGCATGCCTTCGGTCCACGGCTCGGCGCCGAAGATGCCGACCTTGAGCGAGCAGGTGTGCGCATCGATGCCCTGGCGCTGAAACTCCTCGGAAATCGCCAGCATGTAGGAGGGGCGTGACCATGATGATGTCGGGGCCGAAAGTCCTGGATGAGCTGCACCTGCCTTTCCGGTCTGCCCGCCCGACATCGGGATCACCGTGCAGCCGAAGCTTCTCGGCGCCGTAATGCGCACCAGGCCACCGGTGAAAAGACCATAGCCATAGGCGACGTGGACGATGTCACCGGGACGGCCACCCGCGGCGCGGATCGATCGCGCCACGAGCATCGACCAGGTATCGATGTCCTTCGGCGGTATAGCCGACAACCGTCGGTTTGCCCGTGGTGCCGCTCGAGGCATGAATGCGCACTACTCGCTCACGCGCGGCACCGCGAGCATGCCAAATGGATGATTGTCTGCGCAGATCGTGCTTGGTGAGTAGCGGGAATTTCTGCAGGTCTTCGAGGTGGCGCAGGTCGCCCGGGTGCACGCCCGCGGCATCGAAGCAGCGCCGGTAGTGAGCTACATTTTCATAGGCATGACCGAGCGACCACTGCAGGCGTACGCAGGTTGCAGACCGCGCAACTCATCGACGCTCGCGCGTTCGATCGGCTCGAGATCCGCAGGGCCTGGCGTCCGGGCGGGCATGGCGCCGCGAAGGGTAGCACCACGCCCGCTAACAGAAGCAATAAGCGCGCTGGCCTTAGCCGGCCCTGGCGATCGCATCGCTTGCGCACCAGCGCGTAACCGACGGTATTGAAATTCCAGTTCGCCACTTCCTTGAAGATCTTGCGCGCCTCCGCACCCTGGTTCGCGGCTTCCAGTGCCCTGGGCGAGGTGGTACTTGTTGTACATGTTGGTGAGATCCGCCTGGCGGTATTCCGCCACCGCCTGCGGATATTTCTTCTGCAAGAAACTGATCAAGCCCATCAGATCGTGATAGTTCTCCATCTTGCGTGGATTCTTCTGCGGCGCGACCAGGTCGCTGTACTTCTTCGCGAGCTTCGAGGCTTGCGCGTAGTCGCCGCGACGGGCCGCGAGCTGGCCCTCAAAGTAGGCAATTTGCGCTTCCTGGATGTTCGCGAACTCCTCGGTTCCAACCGCCTTGGCGTTGGCACGCAACACTGCGGCGAGCTCGCCGATCACACGCGCAGCCTCGTTGTTCATTCCGTGTGCAGGGCCACCGTCGCAGCGTTCGTGAGTGCGAACACCTTGGCTCCCGTCTGTTGATCGTCGGGTAGTCCCATCGAGGTCTGTCTCGCCGGCAAGCTTCTCGAGCTCCCGCACTGCGGTGGCAGAGTCGCCGGCGTGCACCCAGGTGAACAACTTGTAGTTGGCGTAGAACGGCTTGTTGACCGGCTCAGCAGTCGCGATCCCGCGATCGTAGTCCGCTCGCGCCTCGTCGTAGTGGCCCCGGGAAGGAATCCACGTGGCCAAGCTTCAGTTGCGCGATGCCATCGTTCGGATCAGGAGTGTGGCGCGCTTGTAGTAGTCGCGTGCCTCCTCGAGGCGATTGGTCGCCCGATACACATCACCGAGCGACCACCAGTAGTTGCTCTCTCCGGGATTGAGCGAAATTGTTTGACGGAAGAACTTCTCGGCTTGCGCGGAAATCACGCGGCTCGTTGAACAGATACGAATTGCCCATCGCCAGCGCGCAGCCGCGGGCGTGGGATCCAGTTCGATCGCCTTGGCGATCGATTGGCGCTGCTCGGCGAACTGTTGAGCCGAACTGCACACCGGCGAGCGCCAGCCATGCTCGCGGACTGCTCGGGTACTCCGCACCAGCGGTTGGCGAGTGACAGTTGTGACTCGAAGTCACCATCCAGGAAACGCTGGTTGATCTGCACCAGCAATTCGCTCGCCCGAGCTTGCCTTGCCCGCGCTTGCCTGCGCCTTCTTCAGGCTGGCAGAAAACTCCTCGGTAGAGAAGGAGGCCAACGCGAGATTGAACCAGCCGTAGGTGAAATCAGGGTCGGCTGCGACTGCTGCCCTGAACAGTGAGTTGGCCTGCGAAGCATCGCCGCGGTCGAGTGCTGCCTGGCCGGCGATGAAATCCATCCGTGCCGACTGCGAGTTGGTGGTTACTGGTATCTCACCGGTGGCAGCTCGCGGTCGCGGTCACCGTGAGCGCCGATGATCCAAGCGCAGCGCGATTGCCGCCGTCGCGCGCCCCAATACGAACCTGTTCATTGCTGTCCCCCTTGGCCTGGGCACCGTTAGCTCGGCGCCGGATGCGCGCGATTATCAGCAGCGCCGCTAGCGCCAAGTGGGGACGATGTGACGAAGGAAGGAGCGGGGCGTGCCGGGCCGCCGCCGCGCAGGGACCAATGTACCGGCGCTGCAAACCGCGCGCGGCAGCTGCCGCCGCGCCGGCTCGCCGTTCAGTTCATTCGGGCGACAATGTCACGGAGTACCTCGGTCACATGGTCGACGGGAGGTTGTTGAGCTCAGCCGCCTTCCTGATCGCGTTCTCGCTTGGCCCTTCATAGACGCAATACGTCTTGGTCTTCTCCGCGTTGGCATAGGACAGGAGCCATTGCACCCCGACCAGGAGCATTGTTGGCGTTGACCTTCGCCTTGGTCGCAGCATCGAGGTTGTCGAGCGCACCTGCAGGAAAGTCCGCTCGACGACGCAGCGATGAATTTCTCCGTTGCCAGCCGCAGTGCTCGTGGGCTGAGCGGGGCCTCATCCGCGAACGCAGGCGCGAGCAGCAGCAGGCCCAGTAGTGAAATCAGAGTTCTCATCAGGGTCTCCTTTGAAAGGTAAGTGCGAGATCTTGTTCAAGCCCGCGCCGGCCATGGTCGGATCGACCCGGGCGAAGTCATCCTGCTCCGCGTGATGCACGGACGAGATCGGCAGACCTACCCAAAGTTGCGCCGAAGACCCCCTAGATTTGGACAACGCCGGGAACCGTGATCGGCTGCGGCCGAGCAAGCAATCCGGCGCGGCAGTCGCCACTGCCGCGCCGGTTCTGCGAAATCCTCGAGGCCGCCGGTGAAGCGGATAGCGAGGATCGCCGAAACTACTTCGGCATCAGGACGCGATCGATGGAGTGAATCACGCCATTCGATTGCGCTGACGTCATAGACCGTGATGTCCGCCACAGCACCGGTCTCGTCCTATGACGGTGATGTTGTGGCTGCCGTTCTTCATCGCCCAGAGCTTGCCGCCGCTCGCGGTCGTCGAGGTCACCAGCGCCTTTGCCCCTGGCTGATCAGTCGGTCGAGATCGGAGTGGGTGTAGCGACCCGGCACGACGTGATAGGTCAGCTTACCTTCGTCAATGTCGCTTTGTTCTCGGGTTGCAGAAGCGTGTCGACGGTCCCGGCGGGCAGTGCGCCGAAGGCTGCGGCATTGACGGGCGCGAACACCGTGAACGGGCCCCTTGCTCTCGAGGGTATCGACCAGGCCAGCCGCCTTGACCGCCGCAACGAGCGTCGTGTGATCCTGCGAATTGACTGCGTTCTCGACGATGTTCCGCTGCGGCAACATGGCGCTGCCGCCGACCATGACATCGGCGCGAAGCCACCGTGATCGCAAGTCCCAGCGCGGCCGCCACCGCGGCACCCAACAGTTTGCTCTTCATAGCTCTCGTCTCCTCGAGATGGTAATGAACCTCGGTGTTCGGCCGGGTTGCTGAAGAGCCGCGCCGGCGCCTCATACAGTTTCCCCATGCGCCTGCCTATTCGGCGGCTCGAGGAAATCGGATTCGCGCAGACCTTCGGCGTGGGCGCGTCAGTGATAACGGAACGAGACGGCATCGACCGGGATCACCCTCCACGCGCCTGCTCCGGTATCGTCCCGACGCAGTGAAGTCCGCATCACGCCCAGGTCCGGGCGCTCAACGTCGACAAGTTCACCTTGCGGCTTGACGATATCGCCGACGCGAATACCGCGAAGACTCTTCCAGACGCTCGCTGATCCGGGCACGAGATGCCAGTTGGCTGAATGCGTTTCGATGACGTTGCGAGCAATCGGCGGCTCCTCGTCGTAGTGCCAGAAATAAAAACGGTTGGCCTGTGTGACTTCAATATCGGCGAGCAACCGCCGAATCGGACATCGGCCCCCAGCCGACGGCGATGTCGAGCGGGCTCGCCTCGGCAAGTGCGCCAGTTCGATAACGCGATCGATCGACTCAGGACTCGGGCTTCAGCGACAAACCTTGCACGTGGGATGAGCCTGAAGCTGCCGTGTTCGACGGGCGCAGCGTCTACCAGGATCGACCTGCCCGGGTTCGGCGGCGACCAGAATGCCCGGACGCCAGCCGATGGGAGCGGGACGTCAAGTAGTCGTATGCACCGAACAGCGCAAGGACGAGGGTGCAAATCCGAAATAGCGCATGTTGGAATTGTTGCACCAGTCTCATCCGCCGGGTGTGACGTGCGCCGCTCGGCGCGATTCGGGCGCGATTCGCGATCGCGACACGGCCAAGTCACGGCGGCGACGAGCCTGTACACTTCCGGCACTGTAGGCGCAGGCTGGCCCGGAAAGCTAGAGAACGAATGCAGAACCACCGAGCGCGAGCCAGCGACTACGCGCGGCGTCCGAAAGCCTCGAGCGCGTAACACTCGGGAAGGTGACGCGGCGACTCCCCCCTTCCTGCTCCTTCTTTATATCGTCGCCCGGCTCGACCGCGTGAACGTGGGCTTTGCGGCCCTGCAGATGAACCATGGACCTCGGGCTTCAGCTGACACGGTCTACGGTTTTAGCGCCGGCATCTTTTCTATTTCGGGTACGCGCTGTTCCAGGTCCGAGCAATCTCATCCTGGCCCGCGTGGGCGCGCGTCTCTGGATAGCACGCATCATGATCACGTGGGGGCTGGTCTCGATCGCGATGATGTTGCATGCCTACATGACGACCACCTTCTATGCCTTGCGGTTCATGCTGGGCGTGGCCGAGGCGGGATTCCTGCCCGGGATCATTTGCTTATGACCTACTGGTTTCCGCGCGAACAGCGCTGCGAATGCCCGTCTCATGGTTCATGGCGGCGATACCACTCTCCGTCGTAATCGGCGGCCCACTGGCAGGAGGCCTGCTCGAAATGGACGGGCTGCGCGGGCTCGCCGGCTGGCAGTGGCTGTTTCTGGTGGAGGGCGCTCCGGCTGTCATTCTCGGCGTCGTGGTTCTGTTTCTATCTCACCGACAAGCCTGAGCAGGCACGGTGGCTGGAGCCCGGCGAGCGAAGTGTGGCTCAGCGAGCGCATCGGAGGCCGAGCTGGCTGCGCGCGCCAGATCACGGCACGGTGGTGGCCTGGGGCCGTGCGTTCCTCCATCCGCACGGTGTGGGCAGCATCACTATCGTCATGTTGGTGCAAGCGTGGCAGTGCGGGCAGCTACGGCCTGACCTCCGTGGATGCCGCAGATCGTCAAGAGCGTTTCGGGCCGCAGCAGCTTCCTGGTGAGCATGATCACCGCCATTCCGTATCTGGCCGCGACCGCCGGCACGGTATTCATCGGGTTGGAACTCCGACCGCACTGGCGAGCGCTTGCGCGCGTCGCGGTGCCCCTGCGTGATGTCGCGGCGCTCGGAGCTCATCGCGAGCGTCTACGCGGTCTCGCCTGTCCCCGGCGATAATTGCGCTCACCGGGGCTGCAGTGGGTGACTCCTGGGCAGCCGCGTGGACCGTTCTGGGCATTGCCGGGCCGGTTGCCGACCGGTAACGCTTCGGCCGGCAGTATCGCGCGCTGATTATCGAACTATGGCCGCATCCCTCGGTGGTTTCGTCGGTCCCTCCGTCGTCGGTGCTGGCCAAGACGGCCACCGGAGTGATTCAGCTGCCGGACTCGCGCGTAGCTCGGCACCCCCGATGCTGGCGGGCGGGTTTGTAAAGCCTCGGCGGCTGCGTCGCTGCGCCGGCGCCTCACCCTGGAGAGTGCTTTCTGGCGCCCGCCAATCAGTGACGTCGCCACACCAGCATGCGCATTGTTCTTGCTGGCATCGCGCAGTTCTTCCTCCACCAGCGTCATGCCAATGTGCTGCGCGTGTCTCATCGATGGCCTTCCGAGAAGTCACGGATGCCCATCGTACGGAGGCGCGCGCCGGTAGCTTCAGGCTCTCATCGAACCACGCATTGCTCTGGCTGGTGAGCGAGCGAGATGAATGGGAAGCGGACCGTAGGTGCGAGCACCGTCAGCTTCGAGCGCATGATCGGTGCCGCGAACGAGTCTCTGCTCGGGCCAGCTCATGATGTGGAGCGTATTTGCGGAGAAGGCTCGCGTCGTATCGCACCTATGGCCATGCAGCGCTCGACATCGAGATGGAGCGGTGCCGGCTAGATTCGGCAAGCGCGCTTCATTCAGCCACAGCTTGATGCCTGGCAGATTTTCCTCGACGTCCGAGCTTTGCGCCAGATCCCAGGTGCGGCAGCGCCCGGCAAAGCTAGACCGCGTGTTGTCCGGTACCGCCGCCGATCCTCGAGCACCAGGCGGCGATCGTGAAAGTATCGGCATGAGTACAGCGAGGATCGGATCGCGGTTGCGAGCGCACGACAGTGCATGCGGCTTGCTGAGGCCAGCCATCGCTCATCCCTCACCGAGCGCGGCTCATTCTCTGCAGCGCAAAGTGGCGGTAGCTTCCAGCGTCAATGCACGCACTTCGTGTTCCAGTCGCAATCGCGCGTGACATCGAGCGCAATCCAGCCGTTGTGACCCTATGTAGGGCGGAATCTCGTAGCGCTCATCGGCAGTGAGAAGACCCTGGCGGTCCACGCCGACCCAGAACGCGAGCTTGAGCCCGTCGCGCTGGTAGTAGACGCATCGCGAGGTCTTTCCTGGCCTGCCGCCATACCGAGGAGAGCCGGAATTGCAGCGCTTCCGAAGTCTCCGGTAGCGCGAGGCAGATCTCGCGCAGGGACCTGAGAACTGTCCGCGCACGCTTTGAGCTCAAGGGGTCGATTTGCGTCGGGGCGAGCCCGGGCGGTGGGCGGATCGATATCGATCGTCTTTCCGATCTGGCCATGCAATGCGCGCGGGGCGCACCTTTCGCTAGGCTTCCGAACCAAGTGCCGCGATGCGTTTCCACAGAGAGGCCCTTATCCAGCTGAACGCCAGGAGCCAGCCGCGCGGACTAACATAGGGCGGCATAAAAATTGTTTAGGTGCAGTGCGCGTGTGTTGTCCCTGCGCCAGCGGGCGTTCAACCGCGCGAGTCACGGCCGTCACCATGATGATTGACGGCAGTACGTCGCGGAACATGCTACCGCGCACACGAAAGTTCGGGTGAGCCGCCGGGAGAGGAATTCCTCGGCTTCCGAGACGACAAGCAGATTTCACGCACGGCTTGGTTGAGGCACTTGGCCATCTGCGGCGCTTCTCCGACGTCGAGCGGCTGAGCGCTGCCGAACGCGAAATAAAACAGCGCGCCCACGATACATCACGCCGGCCGTCACCGGAAGGCGCTCGCGTACGTGCCCGTCGTGATCGATGAGCCAGCCGGTAATGGCAACTCCAGCGATCCCGGAATGGTGGCGATCGTGTTACTGATGCCGACGAGGACTGCCGAGTCGCGCGGCGCGATGTCGAGACAGTTGGGAAGGAATCCTGCCATCCCGATGCCGAGGCACCCGGTCGCAGCGCACATCAAGGCCAGGGCAGTTGTTGGGGTGCTCGCATCACGCGCGAGCATGAGGAAGACAGCCATGCCGACAGAGTGAGATACCGACGGTGAGTCGCCGCACCAGGATCATGGAGACTCCGTTCGAAATCGCACGGTCGGCGAGCATCCCCGAGATCTTCGCCGTAACGAAGGTCCGCGAGCCAGGGCGCGGCCGCGAACAGCCCGGCGTTCGGTGATGCTGAGCCCGAGCTGTTCACGAAAGTAGCTGGGCAACCAGGAGATAAGGAGGTAAAGCGCCCAGTTGTTGCAGAAGTGCGTAGCAAAATCGCCCACACTGCCGGGACCGTCAGAAACTTGCGCCAGGGCACAGGTGTGAGTTCTTCGATGAGCGCGCGATCCGCGCTCAAAAGCGTCAGCTCCTCGGATGTCGTACGCGGGTCCGCTCGGGGATTGATCCGCTACCTTGGACATCCAGACCGCGACCAGATGAGAGGCCGATCGCGCCGAACACATAAAAAGCCATCGGCCATCCCGCATGCGCGATGATCCACCCGGTACCCGCGAAGCCGACAACCTGGCCGCACGGAATCGCGCTCAGAAATCCAGAGACAGCACGCGTGCGCTCGGACTGTGGCACCCAACGCCCGAAGAGCTCGAAGGTCGCTGGCGCCACGGCGGCTTCGCCGATGCCGAGGCCAATCCCCGCGGCGACCAGGACAGCGATGGAATGGATAGCGGCCCACGGGGTCAGCAATGTGAACACGGACCAGATCACGACCGCCGCCGCCAGCACGCGCTTGCCACCATAGCGGCTCGCGAGCCAAGCCGCTCGCAATCATGAACAAGCATGTAGCCGATGAAGAACGCCGATAGCACTAAACCTTTGGTGGTCTGCGTCCAGCCGAGCTGTTCGCGCATCGCGACCGCGGCGACCGAAATATTGACGCGGTCCGTGTACGCGATGAACAGAGCCAGAAAGCACAGGAGCATGACGGTGTGCCGTCGGCCCCAACCTCGCCCAGCCCGTCCGCTCATGCAGAGTTCCTCGCCTTTCCGGGTGTGAGCCAAGACTGTTGGTCTAGTTCCTCATGAATGCCGGCAGCACGATGTTGGGAATGAAGTCGACCAGGAAGTGGGTGATGATGTTGACCCAGAGATTGCGTGTGCGCAGATATACACGCAGTCATCACCGCACCCGTCAGCAGCGCGATGAGTACTCCACCCACGCCCCGCCGATAGTGAAAGATCGCGAAGATGACGAGTGGCACCGCGATGGCGATCCAGCGACTCCCGGTAAGCGACTGCAGGCGCTCGATGGCGTAGCCGCGATAGAACACTCTTCTTCTGCCAGCCCGGCGCGCACGATGACGAGTGCCATGACCCAGACCGGCAGGGCACCGAAACTCTTCGCGTCCGCGCTGCCGAACTGCAAGCCAAGCAGGTGGATGATCGCGAACGAAATCCCGATTGCGACGGCAGCGCTGCAAGCATGGCTATCAGCACCCAGAGCGCGGTACTGCCGAGCTTGGAGCGACCCAGCCCCACGGAATCCCAGCCGAGCTTTTCTTTGCGACGGACGATCCAAAGGAGAACTGCGACGAGCGCCAGGATGATGGTCTCGCGTGCCACCGTGTTCTGGGCGGTGCGCGGGCCAACCACGTGCCGAAAGAACTCAACGACCAGCGGCAAGCCGAGTAAGGCTATTCCGAGACCGAGCAGTGTCCAGGTTCGCGCTGATTGTTGTTGTTGATCGGCCATCCCAGCTCCATGGAAGTCGCGACCCGGCGGATTGTGGCACATCCGCCTGATTGAATGACTTCGACGGAGGCCAGCGGGCCTGGGAGCGGGTTTCGGGTGCGGGCAGCCGCGCAGATAATGACCGTGCCGCTGGCGCCAATCGGTGCACTTCCGGGCAGGTAATGCAGACGCACGGCGAGCTGCGTCGAGAGTTCACGCCACGCCGGCGACTGCTGACAGTGTCGTGAGGTGATGCTGATGAGCATCGAGATCCGCAAAACAGGTAAACCATACGAAAGCGCTTCTCGCCCTCGCGCACCGGGAGCCGCGGAAAATTGTTCGGGCTCGACTCGGTGATGAAAGAAGCCAGCGTGGTGGCGCCCGCAGCCTGAACCTGCAGGTTGCAGTACGCTGCTCGAACCAATCGACAAAACCATCGTTACGGCGGCGCGCGCAGATAATGATGGTCGCGACTCCAGCGCCGCTGTAGCGCCGTAGTCGCGCCGCCGCTGCGGACGTCCCGACGCCGGCAATTGAAAGGCCGAGTTCGAGCGTGCCGGGCGCAGCAGCAACACGTTGTCCGAGTCCGCCATGCGTGCATTCGTGGCGTCGCGATGCGCCTTCCATATCGGCCCGCCGTAAAATTCCGTCAGTGCCTGCGCGCGCGCAGGTATGTCACGCGAAACCCGCAGCCAGAAGAACAGGTCTGGATTGTCGAGGTCGCGGAATTCGCCGATGACGCTCGCGCCGAGTACTTCCTGGCTTTCGATAAGCTCGCGCTCGAACAACTCGATCAGCCACGTCGCGCTGACCTGGATGCGTTGTGTACTGGCGCAGTTCCACGATCGGTGACAGCAGTTCACTCCCGCCGGCCTTAGAAACGTGCGCTGGGGAACTCATCGATTCATGCCTCGCTCCAAGATGCCTCTGCCAACGCCAGGGATGAGATTGCGGACGAGCATTGCCAGCAGCATCGTACGGTTGTCGCAGGCCACCGGCCTTGCTTCATGAGGCCGGACGTTACATGGCAAAACAGGTCCGAATGCCGCCCCCTATTAGACTCCGTTACGCATGGAAGAAGCAGTTTCCCCAGCGGGGAGTCAACCTCGTGCCAATGGGTGGTGATCGCGTTCAGTCGGGACGCCTCGCTCGCTGGTCGGCGGCCGCAGCCCATAGATGCAACACGGCGTAACCGCGCCACGGTCGCCATTTCTCGGCGCGAGCTTCGAGTGCTCGCGCGGTCAGCGGTGGATCGCCGGTGGCCGCCACATCGCCGCAATACGATGTCCGCCGCGGGAAACGCATCGGGTTCGGCGAGCGCTCGAAGGGCTATGTATTGCGCAGTCCAATGACTGAGGCCAGGAGCGCCGCAAGCGCCGCGGTGACCTCCTCCACCGGTTCAGTGAAATCGATGGTGCCATCGACCACGGCCCGCGAATAGCGCGCCGAGGGCGACGCCGCTCCGGTAATGCCAATGCCACTCAAGTCAGCATCTGCGAGCGCAGTGGGCGATGGGAACAGGTGCGTCAGGCCAATCCACTCGCGCCTTCGATCTGCTGTCCTGCCCGTGCCACCAGGCGCGCGGCGAACGCTCGTGCGGCGGCAACCGACACCTGCTGGCCGAGGACGGCGCGTACGGCACACTCGAACGCATCCCATGCACCCGGAATGCGCAACCCCGGCCGGCGCTTCAGCAGCGGGGCGAGGAGCCGATCAGATCTGAACGCCCGTGCGACCGCCGCTGGGTCCGCGGACAGATCGAACGCAACGTCGCGCAGCGGAGGGACAGCTGAAATAGCGCTGCGGGCGCAGCGCCACGGACCCGCAGTTCGAGAGCATCTTCACCTTCGAGCGCTTGCACAGTAACGACGGCGTGGCCCCTGTCCGAGCGCACGGTTCGCGCATAGCCGCGTTCATCGATGCGTTCCACGCCGGGTAGCGCCCGGACGGCGAGAAAGTTGCGGACGTGTATCCAGTCGTAGGGCGGCCGGAATGCGAGCCTGAGTACCACTTCATCGCCACGCGCAGCGGCTGCATCGCTCCGCCGCTTGCGCAACTCGCGCGGTGAACGTCGATAACTCAATTGAAACGCGTCGTTGAAGCGCCTGAGGCTGCCGAAGCCCGCGGCCAGTGCGATTTGTGTGATTGGCAGGTCCGTCTCATCCAGCAGTCGTTTGGCGAAGCTGCAGCCGGCGCGTCTGCGCCACTGCGATCGGCGAGACTCCAACGTGTTGTACGAACAGGCGATGCAAATGCCGGGCTCCGATACCGATGCGCGTGGCCAATGCGTCGACTGAACTGTCATCGAGCGCTCCAGCGTGAATGAGTCGTAACGCCCGCCTGACCACTGCTGGAGGTGCCGAGCGCATGCCGGCGTTCCCTGGCGCTGCCTCAGGGCGACAGCGTAGGCAGGGGCGAAAACCGGCTTCCGCTGCGGCAGCGGCGGTTGCGTAGTAGCGCACATTGCAACTCTTCGACACGCGGGCCGGACACATCGGGCGGCAATAGATCCCGGTCGAGGTGACCGCGATGAAGAACTTCCCGTCGAAGCGCTCGATCGCGACTGATGCGCGCCCGTTCGAGTGCACGGCGATCGAGACCAGAATCTGGTCCATGTGAGCGACCATACCCGCCGGCAGGCTCACGGACTAGCTGTTTTCGAACATGGTTGGGGCGCCGGCTGTGCTCCTCTCAGAGGGTCTTCGACAGACAGTTCTTTGGAGTAACGTCGGCGATCGTGAGGCTACCGACCGCGCACGTACCACGCAGGCCCTGGAAGGGTCAGAGGTCTGCCGTTGCTGGCTGCGCTTCTCGCGCTGAACGCAGGCAGCTCGATCGCGAACGTCGTCCCGTGGACCCCGTAGGCGTCTCCAGCGCCCAGTTCGAACCGCATGCGGCGTCTCGACCCGTTGAATGGTGACTTCTACTTCGTTCGCAGCTCACCGGAAGTTCGAAGGCTGGCGAATCCTGGTGAGTCACTGCGCAGCGCAAGGCTGGTCGGAGCCGATGCCGCCCGCGTTTTCCGGCGACGGGGTCGAGGCAGATCCCTGGTTCACGCCTGACGGTACGACTCTCTATTTCATTTCCACGCGCTCGACCGACGGCGTGAAGGGCCGGGGCCTGGACATCTGGCGCATCGCTCGTGGGGATGCCGGCGTTTGAGGAACGCCCATGCGTCTCCCTGAGCCCGTCAATTCGGGCGCTCAGGAATGGTTTCCGAGACTCGCGCCGGACGGCTGGCTCTCACTTCGGGTCCGGCCGGGCCGGCGGCCTCGGCAAGACCGACATCTGGCGGGCGCGGGTTGATGCGCAGGGCCGCTGACCGTTGCCAATCTCGGCCCGGCGATCAACACGATCGGGCGATGAGTACGAACCGTTGGTCTCGCCCGACGGGGGCACGATGATCGTCATGGCGGACGGTGGCCTCTCAAGTCAGTCCGCAAGGGCGCTGGCTGGACGCCGCGCACCAAGCTTTCGGCGGAGATCAACGTCAACGGTTCGGAGATTGGCGCCGCCTTTTTCACCCAGCAGCAAGACGCTACTTTTGCGCGCGATACTGGAAAAGCGCTGTCCGGGGAATTTTTTGTCTGGCATATTGATGCTAACGAGGCATGGCCCGCGCCATGCCCGATTCAGACTTTCAAGCGCGCCATAGCCCCCGCAACTTGTAGTTTCGGGCTGGGTCGAAGCCCTCCAGCGCTCACGGCGCCAGGAGGTTGAGAATGCTAAAGCCAGCCCTGATCGGAGCCTTTCTGGCAATTACGGCCGCGGGTTGCGCCGCTACCCCTGAATATCGGCTTGCCGAGGCTTCAGTGGTCAACCACTGCCTGGCGACTGGTACACACATCGTGTCCAGGCGACCGCAACTGCCCAATGCCGGCCGGTCGCTCTCTACTCGAAGGAGGACATTGCCAACTCGGGCGCTGGCTCTGACCGCACAAGCGCTGTGGAAGTTGGACCCTGCGGATCAGCCTCGGCGGCGGGCATCATCGATAGTCGCAGCCTGCTCGCTGCCGCAGCATGAGTTCTCCAGCGGGACGTAGCGCCCGGTCGCGTCGACATGACCGCCCTCACCGTACACGGTCATGCAGTGACGTACCCAGTCAGTCAGATTGAAGCCGGGACCCGTTTCGTTGCGCCCCCTGGGCGTGAGGTCGAGGAAGCTATAGGCGCCGGCCAGTAGCTCGCCGCCACGCGCGTAGGTCGAGTACGTGTGGAAGACGTCGCCCTTCTCGTCCTTGTAGAACACGCTGAGGCCCGGCAGCTCGTCGCTGTCGATCTCAGTCAGGGCGTAGTTGTAGTACACCTTGTCGCCCGCAATTTCGTTCCTTGTGGAACGACACGATGATAGTCGTAGTTGAAATCGCTGCCGTTCGAGGACACCCATCGGAAAGCGCCATCCCATGCGCTTTCTGAATGCTTCGATCTCTGGCGAGCGGGGCGCGCGAAACCGAGGCAAACGACACGTCATGATTGCGCAAGTGAATGAGAGCGGCATCGACGTGATCGGCGCCGAATGAGCAATCCGACGCAACCTTCCCGCCAGCCGGGTCCGAACATGAAGTGCTGGACGATGAGTTGACTGCGCCCCTCGAAGAGGTCCGCGAGCGTCTGCTCGCCCTCCAGTGCATGGAAGCGGTACGGTTTTACGACCCTGGTCCATGGCAGGTTGCGGCGCTCCTCGCGCAACTGGTCCAGCTGCCGGGTCAACTCCTTCTCCTTGCCGAGGTGCTGCTTGCGCGCCTCGAGCCACTCTTCCTCAGTGACGATTCGATTCTCTGATTCATGACATCTCCGATTGCAGGCGACCTCAGGGACTGTTCCGAGGACGAACTGAGCTGACAGGATCCCACAGGGAAGTGACGCAACCCTCACGCCGGGGCACTTGCTCCATCGCGCAGGTGGCTGTCTTCGATGAGCCGATCGATGTGGTGGCGGATGTGAGCGGCCTCCGCCGGCGTCTTGGCGAGCGCTATCGCATGCTCAAAGGCGACACGCGCTTCCGAAGCACGGTCAAGTTGCGTGAGCAACGCACCCTTCACGCCGTAGAAATGAAAGTACCCCCCGAGTGGCTCGGCGAGTGGCTCGATGAGCGCCAGGGCGGCCGCTGGCCCGCGCACCTTGCAGACGGCGACGGAGCGGTTGAGCGTCACGATCGGTGAGGGCTGCAGGTCTCGAGAGCGCCGACATACAAACGCTCGATCTCTTCCCAGTCCGTCTCCTCGAATCGCGTCGCGCGCACGTGCATGGCCGCGATCGCCGCCTGCAACTGATACGGTCCGGGCCGCTTCAGTCGCAGCGCCTTCTCCACCAGCGCCAGCCCCTCGGCAATGAGGTCACGATTCCAGAGCCTGCGGTCCTGTTCCTCGAGCAAGACAATGGCATTGTTTGCGTCCAGTCCCGCGGGTGCGCGCGCATGTTGGATCAGGAGCAACGCCGTGAGACCGATGATTTCGGGTTCACCCTGAAAGAGCCGCAGCAGTAATCGCGACAGCCGGATCGCCTCTTCACGCAGAGGCACGCACTTGGGCGGCACCGCCGGACGCCGAATAGCCCTCATTGAAGAGCAGGTACACCATCGCGGCAACCGCGGCGAGTCGTTCGGCGCGCTCAACGGCACCCGGAGTCTCGAACGGAACATCGGCCGCAGCGATGCGACTCTTGGCCCTCGTGATGCGCTGTTCCATGGCGCTTCCGCTCACCAGGAAAGCGCGTGCGATCTCCTGCACGGAAAGCCCGCAGACGATCCGTAGCGCCAGCGCGATCTGCTGAGTCGAGGGCAGCGGGGATGGCAGCAGATGAACAACAGTCGCAGCACATCGTCTCGATAGTGCGAGTCATCGAGCCGCTCGGCGAGATCGGCCCCACCCTCCTCGAGACTCGAGAGCAACTCATCCGACGACGCTACTTCGTGCTTGCTTCGCCGCCGCACGTGGTCGAGTGCAAAATTGCGACCGACCAGAATGAGCCAGCCAACGGGATCCCGCGGTGGGCCGTTCAACGGCCAGTTCTTCCAGAGCGCGCAGACACGCTTCCTGGAACGCCTCTTCGGCCGTGTCGAGATCGCGGAAGTAGCGCAACAACGCGCCGATCGCCTGGGGGCGCGCGGAATCCAACGCCGCGCCGATCCAGGCGAGATCAGTCATCGCTAGTCGCTCCCGGACGCGTACCAGCGGACCGGACGCACCTCCAGCGCCAGCGAGCCACAGGCTGTGCCATGAGGCGCGCAGCCGCGATCGCTTCATCCAGCGTTGGGCAATCGACCACATAGAAGCCCAGCAGTTGTTCCTTGGTCTCCGCGTAGGGCCCGTCCAGGACCAGAACTTCGCGGCCCTGACGCACGGTGACTGCCGCAGTGGTCGGCATCAGGCGGGCGACGGGGCCAAGCTTGCCCTCCGCCTTGAGCTTTTCCTGCACCTTGATGTGCCTGGCGACGAGCGCATCGTCGTCTTCCTTGCTGCGGGACGTCACCACCGCCTCGGAGTCATAGATCAGCACGGAATAAAGCATCGAGATGTGCCCTCGTGATGATGAGCCGAATGGCTGTTGACTGAAGAACGAACGAGGCGGTCGGTTCCGACACGCCTCGTCGGACATGACCTCTAAGACTTCTTGAGGGCTTCCACCTGGATGCGGAGCTTCACCTTTCCACCGCCCCACTCGACGCCGTGTGGTCATGCCGAAGTCAGCGCGGTCGATCTCGGCCTCGGCGTCCGCACCGCAAACCTCCTTCTTGTAGAACGGGTGTTGGATGCACTTGAACTCCTCGATATCCAGCTTGACCGGCTTGGTGACGCCGAGCAGCGTCAGCTGTCCATCCACCTCATCCGGCTCGTTGCCTTCGAACTTGATCGTCCCCTTGTAGGTCGCCGTCGGAAACTTCTGCGACATTGAAGTAATCCGCCCCGCCCAGCTCCTCGTTCAGCTTGTCGTGACCGAAATCGATGCTCGTGGTGTCGATCGTGATGTCGACCGTGCCAGTTTTGGCGGCGCGATCGAGAGCAATCGTGCCTGAAGTCTTGTTGAACTTGCCGCGGAACACCGAGATACCCATGTGGCTCGTCTCGACACTTGGATAGGTGTGATTCGTTTCAGCGTCGTAGACGTCGGCCTGCAAGCGCGGACGTGCCGGCAAAAGCGCCAATGAGCAGCGGGGCGAGCCATGCACGGCGACGGTTGGTAGAGACCCATTTGATTCTCCTTACTGAGTGCAACTTCAAGCGTGATCGAACGCCTTGATCGCAGGTCCATCATCCTGCGCCGGAGCCGGCGGGCGGGCGCGCATCACGACGGCGCTCAATATGGCTGCCGCCAGCGCAAACGCAGCGCCAATGCCGAAGGCGACCCCGTAGCCCTTTGCGAGCGCGGCCACTGAGTCCGCACCGACGCCGACCAGCTCCCCGGTATGAGCGGCGGCGACACTCGCGAGAACAGCGAGGCCAAGCGCGCCGCCCATCATGAACGAGGTATTGACGACTCCGGAGGCGAGGCCCGATTCGCTCGCGCTGACGTCGTTCATCGCCGCCAGCAGAACCGGGTTGAGCGCCATGCCGGCGCCCAGGCCGAGCATGAGCATGCCGGGCAGCACGTCGACGGGTGAAATCGGCCGTCCAGCGGCGCACGCGCGAACAACACCAGGCCGACTCCGACCAGCAGCATGCCGATCGGCGATCGGCCCCCTGATGCCGAACCGCATGACCAGTCGGGCCGACAGGCCGAGCGAGAACGCCGCCATGATCAGGTTGGCGGGCAGGAAGGCGAGTCCGACCTGCAGCGGGCTGTAGCCGAGCACGAGCTGCATGTAGAGCGCGGAGATGAAGAACCACGCGAACATGGCCGCAGCCCACAGCGACACCGACGACGTTGGCGGTGGCGACGATTGCGCAGGCGGAAACAGGCGCAACGGCATGAGTGGTGCGCGCACGCGCGCCTCGATTGCGAGGAACACGAGCCAGCAGCAGCGGCTGCAATCCCAATGAGCACGAGCGTCTGAGCTGAAGTCCAGCCAGCCTGGTTGCCGTTCACGATGGCGTAGACCGCGAGCATCAAGGACTGCGGTGATGGTCAGCGCGCCGGCGACATCCAGGCGCCCGCTCCACCAGCGCCGTGCCCCGCGGCAGAAGCCGCAGACAAAGAGCGTAGACGACGAATGCCGAGCGGCAGGTTGACCAGAAAGATCCAGTGCCAACTGAACGCGGTCGGTCAGGACGCCGCCGAGCAGCGTGCCGATGCTCCCTCCGGCTGCGCACACGAAGCCGTAGATGCCCATCGCCTTGGCGCGGTCCGCCGGCTCGGTGAACAGATCCATGATCAGCGAGAGCGCGACGGCGTCGACGACGGCGCCGCCCAATCCTTGCACGGCCCGGGCTGCGATCAGCACATTCTGCGAACTCGCGAGGCCGCACGCGAGCGAGGCCACCGTGAAAAGCGTGAGGCCGATCAGGAACAGCTTGCGATGGCCGAACAGATCGCCGAGCCGCCCACCGAGCAGCAGGAAGCCGCCGAACGTGAGCATGTAGGCGTTCACGACCCACACGAGCGAGGTCTCGGCGAAGCCGAGGTCCTCGCTGTATCGAGGGCAGCGCGACGTTCACGATCGTCGTGTCGAGCACGATCATCAGCACCCCGAAGCAGAGGACATAGAGGGCCAGCCAGCGCTTGTTGCCGTCCATGGTCATCGCGCGCTGCCCTCGCGGAAAAATTCTGACCGCACGCACTTCGACACCCCAGCCGACGTTCTCACCGGAGATGCGCCGCGGGATGCTTCGATGCGATTTCCGACGGCTTCTTTCTGGTTTTCGGCCTCGATGATGAAGAAGGCGCCGATGACTTCCTTCGCTTCGGTGAACGGACCATCGGTCAAGACCGGCTTCCCTGCCGCGGCCGCACCGATGTGGCGCGCTGCGGTGGGGCAAGGGCACCGACCACCAACAGGCGCCCGCTCTGGTGTAACGCCTCATCATGCGTGCGGCACTTGTTGACCAGCGCAGTCACCTCGGCTTTCGGCAAGGCGTCGAATGCCTTCTGATCGTAGTAGCCGAAACAAAGATACTTCATGGAACTCCCCACTCAGGTGTCATGCATACGACCATGTATACGACGATCGGAGCGGCCCGAAATCGACAACACAGGCCGTGGATCGCCGCCATGGATGAAGTCGGACGGAGATAGACAACTGACCCACGGATGAATTCCGAGAATCGGCCCGGCTGCTATCGAGCGCCAGGAATGCCTCCGATCCGCGACGTGATTGTCGCAGCTTTCTCCTTGAGGCATAAAGTCCCGCCAAACTCCGCGAAGCGAATCAAGGGAGAGTACGCCATGCAACTGATCTGGCTTGCCATCGCGATTGTCGCCACGGTCGCATACCACCTGACTCAAGGTGATGCCTGCGGCAGCTAGCCCGTTTCTTTCGCTTGCCGTTACCTATGCGCGTGGGCGCGAGTGCGTTTGTCGCCATCTACGCGGTGACGCCGGGGTCCCCTACGCTGCGCGAATCGCTTGGCGAGCTCAACTGGACTGCAGCTGCCCTGGCCGCGGCCGTCGTGTTTCTCGATCTCGGATTCCTGATGCTGTATCGCTCGGGTTTCAACGTCAGCTTCGGACAACTCGTGACCCAATCGGCTGCCGCATTGCTGCTCATGCTGGTCGGCGTCGCCTTCTTTCGCGAGAAATTGTCGGTTGCAAACATGGCCGGCATCGTGTTGTGTGTTGCCGGCCTGTGGCTCATCATCATCGTCGCTAAACCCGCACGCTGCACAGACATCTACGTACTCATCAATCACGTGTTGCAAACGCAAACACTCCGTCGCGCATTAGCGACGCGTGAATCTGAACCACGTTGAGACGTTCAGTGAAAAACGTTAAAAAGCGTTCACATATGCACACAAAAATGTGACCTCCATCGCGCAACCGTGGGGCCCCTTCGCGCGTTCTAATAGGCTGTGTATTCAGAAGTGAGCACCCACTGTAATGTCGCTGCGCTTATCACTGGTTTCGGCCTTGCTCGTGATTCTGACGGGTTGCGTTAGCGTGGGCAGCACTGATGTGCTTTTCACCCCGATCGGCGTGGTCGGGCTGCATTCCTTCAAGCTCCCGGAGCCGCAGCGCGAGACCGTAGCGGCCGCCACAACTCGTACGCCCATCGTCCCTGCCGCCGATAGCCCTGCCGCCTATAGCAAATAACCGCCGACGCGCCACAAAAACCAGCCGCGGTCAGCAGTAGCAGCGGCGGCGCATCCCTCAACCTGGGCTCTCCAGCGCGAAGGCCGTTGCGACGTACACCCGTTGGCGAGATGCTTACGCGACGAGAAAATCGCGGAGGCGCCGATGCAATACGTCCGATTTCGTGTCGACCTGGGTCCAGGTTGCTCGATCGGCCCGGGCAAGATCGAATTGCTCGAGGCAATCGCGCGTACGGGTTCGATCCGGCAGGCAGCTCGCGCCATGCGTATGAGCTACCGCCGCGCGTGGCTCCTGGTCGACAGCCTGAACCAATCGTTTCGAGAGCGCTCGACGAGCGCGAGTGTCGGCGGCGCTGGCGGCGGCGGTGTCGAGCTTCACGCCATTCGGCGAGGATCTGGTTCGCCGCTATCGCAAGGCCGCCAAGCGCATCGATATGCTCGCGATGTCGGAGTTTGCAACCATCGCGCGCAAGGTCACGACGGACCGGACGCCGGCCGCGACGCCTGCCGGCCACAAACGGCTATCCAAAACTGCGGTCAGCCAAACGGCGGTGTGAAGCGATTCGTACCGAGCAAGGCTCGCGCGCCCGCAGGTACGCGTGAGCGCCGCGACGCGCCGGGAGGAGTGCCCACCAGTTTCTTGAAGGCGCGATTAAAGGCCGCTTCGATTCATAGCCCACCGTGCGGCGGCCTGGGCGATGCTCGCGCCGACGGAGAGTGCAGGCCACTATGAGCGCTCGAACTGGCTCGGTGATGAAGAAGATGACGAGCCCGACGGAACCAGATCCGGTGAACAGCGTTAAGTCGGCGGCGACCCGGCGCGCTGGACATGAGAAGGTCCATGCGCCGGGTGTTCGCTACTCCCTACGGTGTCTCGGCCGATGCACCCTGCTGGAATTTCCCAGCCTGATCCGAGAACACAATCTCCACGCGTCGATTCTGCTGCCGTCCGGCGGACGTGGAATTGTCCGCGACCGGATAGCCCTCGCCGCGACCAATCACCTCCAGCGCGACTCGATGCAACACCTCGGCTGACGAGATCGTCGGCTACTGCCTGGGCGCGCCGCCTCGAAAGCTCCTCGTTGTAGGCGTCGGGTCCCTGACTGTCCGTGTGGCCCTCGATGATGACGCGCGTATCGGCATTCTGATCGAGAAACTTCGAAAGCCGGTCGATCGTGAGCTCGGCGCCCGGTTTCAGGGTAGCTGCATTGGTGTCGAAACAATACATCGCCCAACGTCATGACCATCCCGCGCTCAGTCTTCTTTGGCCTGTAGTTCTGCAAGCTCACGGCGCGCGGCATCCGCTTCCTGCAGCTTGCACCTCAGCGGTCGCTTGCGCTGCGGCGGCCTGCTGCTTCGCTACATCGACTTCTTGTGTCCGGGCCTCGAGCAAGACGCGATTGCGATCAGCTTCGCCCTTTTTCACTTCATCGCGAGATTTAGCCTCAGCGATGCGGGCCTCGCCGATCTCCGCGTTGCGGCCGGCGAGGTAGGCGAAGTGAGCAACCTGTGCCTCAGGTTCACCCTTCTTGAGTGCCGCTTCCGCCTGGTCAAGATTTGCGCGCGCTGCGCAAGCTCACGGCTCGCCGCCTGCTGAGCGAGCGGATCCTGGGACAATGCTTCCACTTTGACGCGTGCTTCATCCAATTGAGCGACGCGCTTCGGTGCCGATGCACACGCCGCCACGAATGCGAACGCAGCGATTGCAACTAGTGTCGTAGCTTTCATGGGCTATCTCCTCAGCGCTGATCCGGGAGGCGGTCCGACTCGGCCTCGGACTTGCGTTCAGCCTCACCCCGTAGGGTGTTCGTGCTCTCGCTCACCTCTTCTTCTGCCTTCCGGGCCTGCGCCGCGGACGCGCGCGCAGACGCCAGTTCAGCGTCGACGGCAGCCTGGGTTGCGTATTGATTTGCTATCGCTTCCTTGCCTTTTTCCGCCGCGTCATTCGCGGCGCGAAGCTCATCTCTTGCCTTATCAAGGTCCGCGGCTGCGTACTCCTGAGCGCCGCCTTTCTCGGCCTGCTCGATCAGAGTCTGGGCGCGTGTCATTTGCGCAGTGGGTTGCTGGGGCGCGCTGGCACAGCCTGCCGCGGCAAAGCGCAAGTAATACGGCTGAAATGATTCCGTTACGTGCTGACATAGTGATGCTCCCTAGGGACACCCGAGCATTTCATCCTTCCAGCTACAACAATGGCGTAGGCGCATTGCCGTTGCGCTCGATGGAAGCGGCTGTTAGCCCAGTAGGAAGCAGCTGACGGCGATGCTTAACGCCTGGTGGCACTCCAGCCCGGAGTGTTTGAATTCTCCCGTGTGAACATCATGATGGGTCTTCAGTACTGACTGGGTACCGCAAACGTGACCTTGCTCGCCGACCTCGTGAACGCCTCACAGCGAGTAGGCGCTACCTCCGCGCGCCTGGCGAAGGTTCGCGAGCTCGCGGCGTGCCTGCGTGAGCTCGAGCCCGGCGAGATCGAGATCGGCGTTCAGTATCTTTCCGGCGAAACGCCACAGGGACGCTTCGGCATTGGTTACGCGCTACTGCGGGACGCAAGCGCGGATGTCTCCGCTCGCGAGGCCACACTGTCGATCGGTGAAGTCGACCGGCGCCTCGGCGAGATCGCCGGCATTCGCGGTTCAGGCGCAGCGACTCGCCGTCTCGCGGCACTTCGTGAGGTCTTCGCGCTCGCGACTGAGCCTGAGCAGGAATTCCTCGTGCGTCTCCTGGTCGGTGAACTGCGTCAAGGCGCGCTTGCAGGCGTGATGATCGATGCGATTGCGGCAGCGGCTGACCTGCCGGTTGCGCAAGTGCGGCGGGCCGCCATGTATTCGAACAGCATCGGCGCCGTCGCAAGCGCCGCATTGCTCGACGGTACCGCGGGCCTGGCCAGGTTCCAGCTGGAGATTCTCTCTCCCATCGCACCCATGCTGGCGCAGACCGCAGCCGATCCTCGCGAAGCACTGCAACAGCTCGGCGGCGAGGTGGCATTCGAGTGGAAGATGGACGGCGCACGCATCCAGGTGCACAAGGCCGGCGACACCGTACGGATCTACACGCGCAGCCTCAACGATGTCACCGCCGCGGTGCCCGAGATCAGTCGAAGTCACGCAGCGATTGCCGGTGCGGGACGTGATTCTCGACGGCGAGGCGATTGCGTTCACCAGCTCGGGCCGACCTCATCCGTTCCAGATCACGATGCGCCGCTTCGGCCGCAAGCTCGATGTCGAGAAGCTGCGCGCGGAGTTACCGATGCAGGCGTTCTTCTTCGACTGCCTGCAACTCGACGGTGAAACGCTGGCGGACCGCCCCACACGCGAGCGCTTCACCGCGCTGGCAAAGGCGGTACCGGATGCATTACGGATTCCGCGACTCATTACTTCTTCAGAACCGCAAGCCCGGGCGTTCTACGACGCCGCCCTCGCGGCCGGACACGAAGGCGTGATGGCAAAGTCGCTCGATGCGCCGTACGAGGCCGGCAGCCGCGGCGCGAGCTGGCTCAAGATCAAGCGCGCGCACACGCTCGATCTCGTGGTGCTCGCGGCCGAATGGGGTCACGGCCGGCGTACGGGCAAGCTGTCGAACCTGCATCTCGGGGCGCTCGATCCGGCGAGCGGCGAGTGCGTGATGCTCGGCAAGACCTTCAAGGGACTCACGGATGCGATGCTCGAGTGGCAGACGAAGCGAGCTGCTCGCGCGCGAGACACGTCGCGACGAATGGACGTGTGTACGTGCGTCCCGAGCTCGTCGCCGAGGTCGCTTTCAGCGATCTGCAGGCGAGCTCGCGCTATCCCGGCGGCCTCGCCCTGCGCCTGGCGCGGGTCAAACGCTATCGCGACGACAAGCGCGTCGAGGAAGCGGACACGATGGAATCCGTCGGAAGGATCTTCGAATCCCAGCACTAGGGGAATTGGGGCACCGAGCTCACCACCCGCTACCAGCTCGCCAGCGGCGGCAAGCTCATGAGGTACGCCTCCGGGTTTGCGTCCGTCATGAATCCGAAACGCGTGCCGCGATCGTAGACGAGGTTGAACTCGACGTAGCGTCCGCGTTTCGTGAGCTGTCGGGCACGATCCGCCGCATCGAAGGGCGTGTCCATCCGGCGCTGCACGATGTCGGGATACACACCAAGGAATGCATTGCCCACGCCTTGCACAAACGCAATATCGTGTGACCAGTCAGTTCCGCGCAGGTTGTCGAAGAAGATGCCGCCCACGCCGCGCCGTTCGTTCCGGTGTGGCAGGAAGAAATACCGGTCGCACCAGTCCCGATACTCTTCATAAGCATCCGGGCGATAGCCGTCGCAAGCGCGCCGTAACGCGTCATGGAACTCGGTCGTGTCCTGTGCGTACTCAATCGCAGGCGTGAGATCCGAGCCGCCACCGATCCAGTCGAAGCTGGTCGCGAGGTAGCGAAGGTTCATGTGTGCGGTCGGCGCGTGTGGATTGGCGGGTGTGCGACGACGGAAATGCCGCAGGCTGTAAATTCGCCCGCGGCTTCTTTCGCGCCCGGAAGCTGCGCGATGCCCGCTTCCGACAGCGTACCCCAGACGTGGCTGACGTTGACGCCGACCTTTTCAAATACGGCGCCGCGCATGAGTCGCATAGACCGCCGCCCTTCAGGCGGTGTTCTTCGGGCTTGTTCCAGCGCGTCGACTCGAATCGCGCCTGTGAATCGCGCCCCTCGATAGCTTCCATACGCGCGCAGAGGCGCGATTGCAGGTCCTCGAACAGGCGCAGCGCCTGGAGGGAACGTTCGCTGCTTTGCGCGGCTATCATTTGGGAGTGTAGATCGTCTCGCGATACTTCACGCCGGTGGTCTCGACGGCCGTCCCTGCGACGAACCGAGGCCGATAACGGGCGCCCTTGACTGCCCGCACCAGCAGTCTGCCCGTTTTCTCCGGTACCTCGCTTGTTGCAAGCGTCGCCGCGCGGACGTGACCGTCGGCCGCGACGGTGAACTCGACCTCTGCAGAGCGTTCGGCGAATCTGTCGGGCGCCACTGTTGGCCGGCGAGTACCACTTGGTGGTCTGTAGTAGATCTGAACCGGCGCATCGAAGGCGGCGGTGCCGCCGGCACCAGAGCACTCAAGGCCGCCCAGGCCTCGCGGTAAGCTTCCAACGCCTGGTCGGTGTGGCCGGCGAACATGCGCCAGTCGCCCAGGTCGAGCTGCGCGCGCCCGCTCCGCGGCGTCGCATTCCTGGCTGCGCATCGAGGATCTCGACCGCGAGTTTCAGCGCGGCCTCACCCTCGCGGCTGGGGTGCGAATAGCTGCTCGAGCCGTTGGCCCCGACCACGGGAGTCTCCGGCCCATGGAGAAATTCGAGTCGATGAGCACGTGCGACGACGCGCAGCGGCTCGATCATCATCAGGGTCTTCTCCTTGCCGAGATTGCTGGCCATCAACAACGCGCGCGTGCATTTCACGCGCGGTGCTGCTGCAGCGTCCCAACGATTCGAACCAGCCCGCGTTGCATTCCAGCGCCTCGACCAGGCGCGGTGTGTCCTGGCATAAGCCGACTCGGCAATTCGCAGGGCGAGCTGCTGCTCACGCACAACGCCCTCGTAATCACCGAGCGCCAGGCGAGTTTCGATCAGCGACTTCATCATGTCGAGTTGCTGGGGGTTGAGCACCCCATACACCTTGCGGCTGATATCGATTGCCCGCTCCAGCATCTGTGCCGCCGACTCGTGGTCGCCGTTTTCCGAATAGATCGCAGCGATACCGGACAGCGCCGCGATCAGCTCATGCGAGTCAGCGACTGGCTGCGTTTCGACGATGGCCGCGGCCCGGAGGTAGTTCTTCTTCGCCCCGTAGTAATCGCGCAGTCCTCGTTGCGTCGCCGCGAGCTTGAGGAGCGGATTGACGAGCTGCAACGCCGTTGGCCCGTATTGTTCTTCGGCCAGGGCAACCTCTTTGTGCGCAGCCACGAGAATTGCTGGATCGGGTTGTGGCGCCGGGCGTCCGCGGCTCGCTGGTAGGCTCGACAGGGGCGATTCCTGTGCGGCCACGGCAGCCGCAGCACTCAGCGCCTGCGCGACCGCCAGGACCGTGAGCAACATACTTCGAATCAATCGCACCACTCGCGCGAGCCTTGGCATTCGCGCCCCCTGCGAACTGAGTATACCCATGCGCGCCGATGAGGCGCTTCACCGATCGGTCAGTTGAGCCCTGACCCCACCGAAGCCTGGGAACCCGAGGGCATACCAATGGTCGAGTAACGGTGCCAACTCACGGAAGGGCGGAGGAAATGAGCGCGTTGTCGGAACTTGCCAGATATGGTCAGAGTTAGTTGGCTCGATGATCTGAGCCGCAGAATGATCGAAAACGGCGACCTGGAGCGTCGCGTCACGGAAGAAGTGGCTCACGGGGGTTACGAACAATCCTGCGATCTTCAACACTGCGCTTACGAGCAGCGAGGACTACGACGACCTGATCCGCCAGTGGGCGGGGCAGCACGCGAGTCATGAGTCTACGAAACACTCATCGTCGCAGACGTGCGCGATGCGTGCGACATCCTGCGCCCGGTCTATGACCGGGCTGGAGGGGCGAGACGGATTCGTCAGCCTCGAAGTCTCGCCCCAACTCGCCCGTGACACACAGGGTTCGATCGTAGCGCGCCGCCCAGGAAAGCGGTGAATCGGCCCACCTCTTCATCAAGATCCCCGGCACGCCAGAGGGCGTACCCGCCATCGAGACCCTGCTCATCGAAGGCATCAATATCAATGTGACGCTGCTCTTTCCATTGAACGCTATGAAGCGGTCGCTCACGCCTACGTGCGCGCGCTCGAGCGCCGCAAGGTGCACGAACCGATCGATCGGCTGGCGTCGGCTGCGAGCTTCTTCCTGAGCCGCATCGACACGCTCGTCGACGAGAAGTTGCAGGCGCGGGCCAGCTTGGAGACGCGATCGCGAAAACCTGCTTGGCAAGTGCGCTCGTCGCCAACGCAAAGCTTGCCTACCAGCGTTTCAAGGAGACTGCGGCACGACGCGCTGGAAAGAGCTCGAGCGCGCCGGCGCGTCGCCGCAGCGACTTCTGTGGGCGAGTACCAGCACCAAGAATCCGGCGTACCATGACCTCATGTACGTCCAGCCGTTGATCGGACCGCAAACCGTGACGACCCTGCCGGGCCAAACCATCGAAGCCTTTGCGGATCATGGCAGGGCCGCGGCGACGCCTGAGCAGGACATCAAGGAGGCGTGGCAGGTTACTGTCGATCTGAAGAAAACTGGCATCGATCTCACCACGGGCAAGCCAGTTGCTCGAGGGAAGGGATCGACAAGTTCAAGAAGGCTTATGCCGAGACGTTGCAGGCGATAACCAACAAGGCGCCACTCGCGAGCGTGCGCTGAAGGGCTGAAACCGAACGCATGCAAGAATCCCAGGCGGATGCGCTGGTGACTTCGGCATCACCGGCGATCTCGCTACAAAAAGATCATTCCGGCGGTCGAAGCAACCTGGTCCGGCGCGGGCGACACATAGGCCCGGTGCTCGGTGTCGCCCGTGAATCGTGACCAAAGAGCGGCTGGAGGAGCGCCTGGCCGCGAGTCTCCGCGAGCATGGCAGCGGCATCGATGAGCCCGCCTATGCATCACTCTGCAAACAGCTCAGCTATGTGACCGGCGACTATCGCGACGCCGACACCTTCCGCAGGCTCAAGGACGCCTTGGGCAACGCACGCGCCCCGCTCCACTATCTTGCGATTCCACCGAGCATGTTCGGAGACGTCGTGACGAAGCTCGGCGCTCTGGTGCAGCGCGCGGTGCGCGCGTGGTATGGTCGAGAAGCCGCTCGGCCGCGACCTCAAGTCGGCGCGCGGGCACTCAACGCCACGCTCGCGCAGGTATTCGCAGAGCCGCAGATCTATCGTATCGACCATTTTCTCGGCAAGGAGCCGGTGCAGAACCTGCTCTTACTTCCGCTTCGCCAATGCCTTCCTCGAGCCCTCTGGAATCGCGACCACATCGCCAGCGTGCAGATCACGATGGCGGAGTCCTTCGGCGTCGCGGGTCGCGGCAAGTTCTACTGAGGAACTGGGCGCGATTCGCGACGTGGTTCAGAACCATCTGCTGCAAGTGGTGAGCCTGCGGGCGATGGAGCCGCCGGCGATGCTACGCGAGCGCAGCTATACGCGACGAGAAGGTCAAGGTGCTCGAGGCCATGCTGCCGCTCGACTCGGGCGATGTCGTGTGCGGTCAGTACGCCGGCTATCGCGACGAGCCGGACGTGGCAAGAGACTCGCGAGTCGAAACCTACGCGGCGCTCAGGCTCGACATCGATCCGCCGCGCTACCGGAGTGCCGTTCCTGATCCGCGCTGGCAAGCGCATGGCGGTGACGGCGACCGAGGTCATGGTGCGCCTGCGCACCTCGATGCATCCCGCTGTTCGATGCTGCACCCAGCGAAGCCAACTACGTCCGTTTTCGCCTTGGACCCGATCGCGTAGTGATCGGTCTGGGGTGCGCACCAAGGAGCCAGGCGAGGTGATGCACGGCCGCTCGGACGAACTGCTGATGTGCGACGCCGAAACGGGTGCGCATTCACCCTACGAACGTCTCATAGGCGATGCGCTCCGCGGGGACTCGATCGCTATTCGCACGCCAGGATTCGATCGAAGCGGCGTGGAAGATCGTTGACGATGTCATCGGTGAGGAGTCAGCACCGCTCGCGTACGACGCCGGGAGCTGGGGACCATTGGAAGCCGATGCGCTGGCCGAAGACACCGGCGGTTGGCATGCGCCCTTGGCGTCGAGCTACATTGTCCCCTGACCTCTGCACTACCCGACGGCGTTGATGCGGCGACACAGTTGCCCAGGAGCTTTGGCGGTCACGCGCTGGTAGAACGTAGTTCTTGCCGCCCAGCTTCACGCTGAGCGTGCCGGTAACCTGATGCTCGCCGATCCGCCACCGTGCGCCGCCGGTTGTTCCATGCCCGCCGTCACAGATGAGGACATATGAAACGCCGTCCTCCTGCCGACTTTCCTGGCCCAGCCTGCAGTCCTTGAGCGCCACATGACTCAGCACCGGGAATGCCGACGCCGACGACAAATCCGCCTGGCTGAGGGGCAGCGCTTCAGGCGTCGTGGCGTAGCGAAGATTTTCCTCGAGATGCTGGCATCGCCGTGACGGTCGTCACGTCATAGAGCCGGAGGCGGCATCAACTGCGAGGACCATGCGAGCGAGCAAGCGAGGACGGCTGAATTGGCATCAGTATCTCACCGGTGATTCGAGCCCATCCAGAATACGCTCGCCCCGGGCCTGAACTCTCCGATTCTGCGCCCTGAATCCAGTGTCTGCCAGCGCCTCTCCACCACTGACGCCAGCCGCCGAACGCCACCAGCAGGAAAGATTCGCTTAACCCGAAATCAAGTATTGCGTTTGATGCTATTGCCCAAACAGCCGAAAGTGCACACACCCGGAAACGACCTGAGGCAGAGGATTTTCAACTGGGAGAGAGCCATGAACACGCTGCAGACCATCTGAAAGTTCGCATTCATCACACTCCTGACCGGGGCAGCCCTGATTGCGCCGGCAGCCCAGGCGGTTGATGAATGCGCGCATGCGGCGACCGCAGTCGCGACACGACAGCGCTGTGGCGAGCCTCGGGCAGATGGTCGTGAGTGCTCCGCGCACCGTCAAAATGGGCGTTCTGGTCGTAACCGCCGCGCGCGAGACCAACGCAACAGTTGCGAAACTAGTTGCGAATCTGGGCACGATGACGGTGAGCGCCGGGCGTGAGGCGCTGATTGCGGACCTTGGCAACATGATCGGCGACCGCGCCTCGCAGGGCACGGTGATCGATCGCCGGACGCGCCACTTCCCGCCTCCTGGGACCAGACTGAGCCATGCCTGAGCCCGCCGGTTAGCGCCGGCGGGCTCATTTTTTTCGGAACCCTCTCATGGCCAATCGCGATCGCGTTCTAGCGGAGCTGCTTATCCTGGGCGTCATCTGGGGCGCCGCTTTCTCTTTCATGCGCGTCGCCGTACCGGAGTCTGGCGCGTTCGCGCTGGTCGAGGTTCGTATAGGCATCGCCGCCCTGTTTCTGATCGGCCTGCTGGCCTGGCGCGGTGGGCTCGGCACCTGCGCGGCGCGGCAGTGCCAATGTTGGTGGCTGGAATATTCAGCTCTGCACCGCCCTTCGCGTGCTGTTCGCCTCACGCTGTCACCTTTCTGACCTCCGGAATGGCCGCGGTAATCAATCACCACTACACCGATCGGTTGCGCCCCGGTCGCGTACTTCTCTGGCTCAATGACCGACTGACAGTGACCCGCATCGTCGGGCAGCTGGTGATCGGGGTTCGGCGGCGTGTTGCCGTCGGCTTGGGACAAGATTTCCTTCAACGGGGGAAGCACGACCCCGGCCGTACTGCGGCGACCAGGGCGCGAGCGCATCCTACGGCCTCGGCACGAACTACCACGACAAAGAGACTACAGCAATGTCCCCCCGTTGGCCGCGGCCACCGGCACAGCAGCATCGCCGCGACACTCCTGAGTGATCCCGCTGGCGGTAGCAACTGGCCGAGAGTCACGCCCTCTTCTCAACACCTGGCTGCGCATGATCGCCCTCGAGTGCTGCAGCGGGGTTGCGTATGTGTTTTATTTCCGGCCTGATCGCGCGCATCGGACCGTCGAAGGCGAGCACGTCGGTCTATCTGGTGCCGGTGTTCGGGATGCTTGCGAGCTTCCATATTCCTCAACGAGACAGTCACCCCGCACATGCTTATCGCGTGCCCGATCATCGTGCTGGGCACCGCGCTCGCTTCCGGCAATGCGACGTTCCGAACCCGCGCCCGCGTGGCTGAAGGCGCGAGCCACGCATGAGCGAGCTCGAACGCACCCCAAGTTCCTGACGCTTGGCACGCAGGTGAAGTTACGATTCAGCGCACAGTCGGAGTCGCCGAGAGAATGGCGCGCCATGCTTCCAGCATCGTTCACGATCACCTGCCCCAGCAGCATCGAAATTTCTATCCTCAGCTTCCGTTCGTCTTGCTGGGCGAGCGTCGACGCGAGGGGCGATGCGTGGGCGACAATGCGCGCGGGCGACCCCGGGTTCGTACATTCTCCGGACCCTGCGCTGCTGCGTGTCGAGACACCGCGTGATCCGAGCGATCCAGCAGAGGAAGGCCTGGACGATGGCGACTCGATCGCCCTGCTCGGCATCGAGCTGAGCACGCGGCGGCGCAATCGCGCTAATGGTTCGATTCGCAGATCGAGCGCTGACCAGTTCGACATCCGCGTTGAGCAGGCTTTCGGCAACTGTCCGAAATACATCCAGGTGCGCGACTTCGAATTTGTTCGCGATCCCGCATCCCGCCGCAGCAGTCTGCGCAACATCTGGCTCGCATCGATGAACGCCGCGCACGCTTTGATTAGCAGGCGCCGATACATTTTTTGTCACCTCCTATGTCGACCTCGACCATGGGCGCCAGGTGGACGTGTCCCATCGCGGGGACAAGTCCGGTTTCGTTCAGGTTGGATGATGCGGGCGTGCTCACCCATTCCCGACTTCACCGGCAACCGCTTGTTCAATTCCCTCGGCAACATGCTCACGCCAACCCACGGGCTGGCCTGGTGTTCGTGGACTTTGACACTGGCGATCAGCTGCAACTCACCGGAGATGCGCAAGTCATTCTCGACTCACCGGAAACTGCCACATTCCTGGGCGCCGACGCGCTTCTGGCGATTCACGCCTCGCCGCGTTGTCTCATCGTGCGAAATGCACTTCCGCTGCGATGGAACCTGCTCGAAAGTGGTCGCCGAATTCGCTTGCGACCGGAGACTCCAGCCGGCGGTAGCTGCGGCGTCGCGCTAGTCAGCTGTCCGATCCCAGCTTGACGGGATCGGGAGCTATGAGCCGATGGGAAGCGGCTTGTCCAGAAACTCGCTACGCCGAGCGTTCCCGGTAGCCAGTGGTGATGATAGAACGCGCGCGCTGCCTCAGTTGCCGGCGCCGAGTTTGCAGCTGAATGCGAACGCACCCACGTCTCCCGAGGGCATCTTCTGCCGTCCGCAACAGGACACCGCCGATCCCGGTCGCGCGCGACGACTCGGCAGCACAAACAGCTCATCGATTTCCGCCATGAGCCCGCCGTTACCGAGGCTGAACACGTGGACGGCGAGGAGGTACCCGCACAGCTCGTCATCGTGAAGTGCCACCCGAGGCGGCGCCGAGATCAGGCGTAGCCACTAACTCCACCAGACGCGCTTCGACGTCAACGCGGAAAACCCGGCGATCTGCTCGAACTTCCAGTACTGCTCCACGAGCCGAGCTAGTGCTGGGATATCGGCTACTGTTGCGGGCCTGATCAGCTCGAAGAACGCGAAGCTGCGACACTCGATGCTGTGCCGCGGCTTCGCGTTCGCAAAGGTCGGGTCGCAAAATGCGGTATGGGGCACGCGCATCGCGCGGGACCGGTCGCTATCGTGAAACTTGAGCAGCACGACCTCGTCGCGCGTCATGTTGGAGAAGTACCACCAGCGATGCTTCGGGTTGTAGTGAAATATCGCGGCTGCGATGAGGGAATCCTCGTCGGGCATATCGCGCAGCATGGTCTGTTCGTCGGGAATCTGATCCACGATATGCAGCGTGTTACGGGTGCCCTCGTCGGCTCCGACACTGCGGGCATCGCAGAGCGCCAATGGCCAGTCCTGCGGCGGATCCGAAAATGTGCGCCATGAGGCTTGAAGCAATGAACCTGGAGTAACCCTTGCCATCCGGGAATGACTCCTCATAGATCTTGCGCGCCATCCGTTCCGCGACGTGTGGCATGAAGTCGACGTGCGCCTCACTCGCCGGCGGTTGCACGCCGCCGCTGTGGGTATAGCCCACGGTTTGCTCGTACTCGGGCAGATCGCCTGAAGTGCGGATCATCCAGCCCCTGGACACAACACGAGTTGCACCGGTCAATGCCTGATCGTTGCCTCGACTTCGCCGTCATAGACCCGGTCGACCTCGTCCTTGTCGAAGAAGTCCTTCACGGCACTGGGGCGTTCCGCCACGGTGAAACCATGAACATCCAGGCTGAAGTGATCCTGATGGCGCGTCCATCATGGATTGCCACCGGGTGGGTTTGATACCGACCGGTGTTGCGCTCGGCGCCGGGTGCTACGAAGCGTCGATTGATCAGCGAGTCCCGCGTCACATAGCTGATCGCGGCCTCAACGGCCCTGGCATCACTTTCGTCTATCGAGTTCACCATCGGCCTGTTTCCTGATCCGAGACTCTACAAGATGCAACCGGCGAGGACGGTTGTCCACCCGGGCATCTTGAGACCGCTTGCCTTGCGCGCCGTTGTGCCTCAACTATGACTGCGGCAATTCACCGCTATCAAATGACAACCAAGGCGAAAGCCTGCCCCAGGGGAGTCGTTGATGCCGTCACCAGACGAGATTGTTGCTGCCCGTCGCTGGATGCTCTCGCGGCTTTGCGCACTGTCGGTACTCGCTACCGTGCCGCGGCTTGCGTGGTCGCAGGCCCCGGCGCAGACCTTGACGCCCGACCAGATCCTCAACGTGATGGACTTCGAAGCATTAGCCCGTGCCGCGCTGCCGCCGGCGCATTTCGCGTACATCGCCACGGGCGTGGACGACGATCGCACGGTCATCGCCAACCACGAGGCCTTCGGCCTGGTCGAGATTCGCTCGCGCCGCTTCGTCGATGTCAGCAATATCGACATGTCGGTGCGCATGTTCGGTGTGACACATCCGGTGCCCTTCTACCTTCTGCTGTTTCCAGCCAGCGCGCATTTCATCCGGAAGGTGAGCTCGCGACGGCGCGGGCGGCTGCGTCGCGTTCCATGCTGATGATGTTGTCCACCGCAGCCTCAACTTCAGTTGAGGACGTGACCCGCGCACGCGGCGGCACCGTGTGGCAGCAACTGTATGCGACGGATGACTGGAACGTGACCAAGGCAATCGTGCAGCGCGCTGAACGCGCGGGATCGCCTGCGATCGCGCTCACGGTCGACAACCTGACGGGTCGGAACAATGAAACGCTGGCGCGCGCCGCGCGGAAGACAAGCGTGAGTGCACAGCCTGCCATATTGGAAACTCCCACGATTTCGTCCTCAAGGCGCCGATGTTTGCCGGGCTCGACATTTCCCGCGTCAAGGAACATACGCCATCGAACATCACCTGGGATTTTCTGAAGCGCCTGCGCGACCTCGTATCGGTGAAGCTGCTCGTGAAAGGCATCGTGACGGGCGAGGATGCGGCTCTTTGCGTTACGCACGGAGCCGACGGAGTGATCATCTCCAACCATGGTGGTCGCAACGAGGAAACTCTGCGCTCCACTATCGAATGCCTTCCTGAAGTGGTAGCGGCGGTAGCGGGCCGTGTTCCGGTGCTGATCGACGGAGGCATCCGCCGCGGTACCGATATTTTCAAGGCGCTGGCGCTCGGCGCCACTGCCGTCGGGATCGGACGGCCGCAGGCGTGGGGCCTCGCGGCCTTCGGTCAGCAGGGCGTCGAAGCAGTAACCGACATCCTGAAGAAAGAAGTCCGACTGATCATGCGACAAGCGGGAACTGCAAGCATCGCCGCGATTACGCGCGAGCGGGTTGTCAGCAAGATTGCCTAGCCATCTGCGGTCTCAGCCGCTCGAGCTGGCTGACGATCAGCTTAGACGATCGGGTGCGTCCAGCAGGATGGACATGCACGTCAGCCCGCCCTCCGCGCGATGAAATTCGCTGAGGTCGAGCAGGAGCGGCGTGAATCCGTGCGATTCGACACGCTTCGCAGTGCGCGGATAGCTCGAGGACATGAGCAGATGCTCTCCCACGTGCAACGCGCTCGCGCCCTGCTCCTGCGGATCGACCTCTATCGGCGCATACGGAGCGAACAATTCGCGCGGGACCCAATGCGGATTGATCAGCACCGTCTCAGGCCCCAGGGACGTCACTCCCGACTTGAGATGCAGACACCCGGAGACTGGCACGGGCACAACTTCATAGTCGCGCGGGCGCAGCGGTGTCCTCAGGTAATCGATCGCGGCCTCATTGGTACGCTTGCCGCGCCCGACGTAGATGCGATGGCCGATTGTCAGGATGTCACCGCCATCGAAATGAACCTGGGGCGGCGGATACGCCAGCTCGCAATAGCTGCTCAGGACTGCCGCGACTGCGGCCGTCTCGGGACGGCGTGATTCGGCGCCGGAGCGTGCAATGACTGCCAGCGACCCAAGTACCAGCGCAGTATCCTCGATGAATACGGAGTCTGGCAGCTCGGGAGCCAGCGGCACCCTCGGCAATTCCGGCTCCAGCGTCCGTCAGCGCCTGTACGTAGCGAGCGTGCTGCTGCTGCGCCAGGGCGAAGTCGATCGGCTCCCGCTGGATATGTGAGCGTTCGCCCTGCTGCAGGGCGGGGCTCGGTGGGCGGACGAGTGCTACCAGGCTCATTTCTTGCAATCTACTGCAATCTACCTGCAGTGAGGACTGCGAACCGCAAAATAACATGCGTTCGCATGTCGGATTCTGCCGCCATCGGCACGCGCGAGGGCGTGTTGCTGGGGATCGGCTGGCTGCCGTTCCGCGCGTCGCACCTGGACGCTATATAAGAGAAGTGCTGGCGGCCTCACGGCAGCGTCGCAACGTAGTCCTCGGGCAAACCGACCTTCCTGGCAACGGCGCGCGAGCTTCATGGCGTATTCCGGATTGGCCTCGCACCGCGCTGTTGATTCCACAAGGTTGTAGCAGAGCGCGGCCACCACGCTTCCATCTGCCAGGTGAGCCAGCACAGCTTGCGGCTTGTAGCTCTCGAGCCCGGGCTGCGAGTAGAGGTGTTGCAACTCCGCGGCCGTCAGCGACATGACAAGTCCATGAACTCGCCCCGGCTGCATCGAAACGAGTGTCGCGCGCTTTCCAATGCGAAGTGCAACACCATCGACCCAGGCGAGCCTGGGCTCTTCAGGCGCAACGCCCTGTGCGCGCGGAGCACGTCCTCGTCCATGAACAGCCCGTAGAAGAACACGTCGGCTCGTCGACTCGGCATTAGTGCTGCTTGGTAGTGTGTTCTGTGGTGGTGCTAGCTCACTTGCACGACCATCTCGATTTCCACGCACGCCCCGAGTGGAATCTGCGCCACGCCAAACGCGCTGCGAGCATGCCGGCCGCGCTCGCCAAACACTGCGATTAGCAGCTCCGAGCACCCGTTTGCGACCAGGTGCTGCTCCGTGAAAGTCGGCGTGGAGTTCACGAGGCACATGACTTTCAGAATACGCGTCACGCGGTTGAGATCGCCGAGATGCTCATGAAGTGTCGCGAGCAGATCGATTGCAATGCCGCGCGCGTGCCAGCCTGGCCATCCTGCGTGGACAACTCGCGCCCGAGCTGACCGGAGAGCGGTTTTGTCCTCCTTGCGCGCAATGTGACCTGAGACAAACACGACGTTGTCTGTCTGCGCTGCCATCACAAAGGCCGCCAACGGTTTGATGGCCGGGGGCAAAACGATGTTCAACCGCTCGAGCGCTTCGTATGGGACTCATCACCCGGTCTCCCGCGATCACAAGGTCACCGCATCCGTGTTGCCGCCGCAAATCACAATGCCGGACACGTTCATGACGCCCCGGACGATACGCCCCGCTGCGCAGTGCAGCCACTGCCGCAGCACCGCCGGGCTCGGCAGCAATTCGCATCAGGCGCCACATTTCGTGCTGCGCTTCGCGGATAGCCTGGTCCTCGACCAGCACGATGTCGTCGACAAAACGTTCGGCGAGCGGAAACATGATCTCTCCCACGCGCTGCGGCGCCAGCGAGTCCGCGGCGATGCCTCCTGCCTCCGCATCGACCGGACGCCCCGCCTCGCGCGCCCGATACAACGTTGGAGCGGCTCGTGGCTCAACGGCGATGATCCGGATTCGCCCCGCTGAACCACGCCGAGATCCCGCCGATGAGCCCTCCGCCGCCGACGGCGACCAGCAGCGTGTCGAGTTCCGGACACTGCTCATCCATTTCCAGCCCAACCGTTCCCTGGCCGAGAAGCGTTTCAACCTGATCGTAGGGCGTGAATCTGCAGCGCCCCCGACTCTGCGGCGTGGCGCCGGCTCGCCGCAAGTGCATCGGCGTAGAGCTCGCCCGCCACGATGAGTTCCACGCCGAGACTCGGATCCGTTCCTGCTTGGTGAGCGCCGAGACGGATGGGAGGTAAATAGTCGCCGGGATGTTGAGCCGGTTCGCAGCGAACGCTACCGCGAGCCCATGGTTGCCCCGGGGAGGCCGCCACGACACCGGCGGGCGGGATCGGGCGGGAAAGCAGATTGGCGAATGCACCGCGCGACTTGAAGGAACCGGCGTGCTGCAGGAGCTCGAGCTTGCAGGCGATCAGCGCCCGCCTCGAGCCCAAAGTCGGTGGGGTTCACGTCGATCACCGGCGTGCGCCGGACGTGCGGACGGATCAGCGCGTACATGTCGGCAATCGGTCCGGCCCGATGGGAGAAGAGGTATTCATGCGTGCGAGCCTGAGCGTGAACATCGCGTGCCAGATTGACGGCGCAGAGCTTGCTGTGGCAGCGTGTGGTGATGATTATAATTGGGAATTGGCTAAGTTCCACATGGTTGAACAACCGGCACTGCGTGCTCGGCCAACGACGAGAAGAGGCTGCAAGATCCTGGAGTGGCTGAAGAAGACCCGCGCGCTCACTTTCCACCGCAGGTGGATGGAGACGCCTGAGTGCGTGATGGCGTCTGCAGCGTGTCTCATTGCTGACAAGTTGCGTGTGAGCCAACCGACCGCCAGCGAGCACCTCAAGCTCCTCACCCGCCAGGCCGGGCTGGTAACCCCCAAGCGCATCAAGCAATGGACCTTCTACAAGCGCAGCACGAGCGCCGCATCCGCAAGATCTAAGCGCGACCTGCGCCGCCTTTAGCAAAGCGGGTTGACGCGCGCGTTCGGGCCATGCGTGAATGCCTGCACGCAATAAGAGCGGTGGGGAACGCCGTGGCATGTCATTCTCCTGACTTTCATTCAGGGCTAATGGCGTGGCTTCCCGCATTGCTTATTGCAGCATCGGTTGCCCACGCAGCGCCGCCGCCGAAGTCCACATCCTCGTAGGGGACAGTCAAACTGAAGTTCTGTAACAAGGATCATCAGGGGTATTGCGGCTCGCTCAAGCGGCCGCTCGATCCGACCGGCGGGATCCAAGGGCTCGATCAACGATCGGCTTCGAGTACTTACCCGCGACTTCGATCAGAGCGCGTCCGGCTTTGCTCGGCACGCTGCTGCCGCAGGAAGGCGAGGCCGGGTTACTCCAGCTTACCGGCACGCGCGACGCGTATCATCAACATCTTTCGAGCACGCTGCGCGGCATCGTCGCGACGTGCTTGATCGTCGACAAAGCGCGGCACGGGCAACGCCGGGCGCGCTCGACTGTCCTGAAGATTCAGACGGGCGATCCCGAGCGATCCGGCCGGCGCTGAAGGCGTGCGCCGATCAGCTCGGTGCCCGTGGCCGGCTCTCTACGGCACGCCGCTCGCCGTCGGCGACATCGTCAGCGGTGCTGGACGCGCTGCAGATCGCCGACGTCGACTCACTACGGCGAGCAGCTACGGCACGTATCGTCGGACTGACGGTTCGCCGCCCGGCGATCCCGAGCGGCGCCGCGCAGCCTGATCCTCGACAGCGCGTATCCGGTGCGTAGCGCGCCGGACGTCTGGTTCCCGAGCGATTGGGCCACTGCGCGCGACGGGCCTCGACCTGTGTGCTTTGCGTCGCCCTCATGCCGCGCGCGCTAGGAGGCAGGTCCACGGCGCGCAATCGAAGCGCGCTGCTGAAACAGGTCAGGCGCAAGCCGATTACTGGCGTCGCGCCCGATTCAGATGGGATTCCGACCGAGACCAGTGGACGTGTCGATGTTGTTCTCTTCTCATGACCAACCTGGGCGCATCGCCGCTCACGTATCGCGACCTCGATCGCCGCGCGCGCGCCTGGCTCGATTCGCGCGATGCCACTTACCGCTGCTTCGCCTGGCGGCGGAATACAACACGCCATTCGTGACCGCCCCGGTCGATTTCAGCTATGCCCTGTATCAGGCCGTGGTCTGCGCCTGAATACCCGTTGCACTACGACCTCAATGACTTCGCCGACGCGCGGCGCACGCAGCACGACCGCGCGATATCGAGCGCCCGTCGAACCGACCGGATCTGTTCGCGCCGTTCACGATCGACGAAGCGCTTGCGTCCAACGCCAACTTCACGCCGCTGGCGACGTGCCTCGACTGGCCGAAGCCGTTGCCCGCGCTACCCGCAGGGCGATGCGCTGCCCGCGCAGCCGGTGTTTCCCGGGCGTGCCGACGCTCGGTACTGCTCGGGCGACCTGGACTCCGTGACCTCGCCTCAGGGATTGCGATCGCAGGCGGCGACGTCAGTTCCCGAATGTCGCGCATCTGCTCGTTCGAACCTCACGCACGTCACCGCCTGACGTTCTATAGCGACGTCGCGCTGCCTGCCGCGACGGCGGCGATCTCGACTCACTGCGTGCAGCGCATCGTGCGGCGTTTCATCGCGCAACTGTCGCCTGGCGATACCAGCTGCATTCCGAACGTGCGACCGATCCGCACGGTGCCGAAGTTCGCGGCGGCAGTGGAGCAAGTCGCGCCGGTGCGAGGCGATGGGCGGCAACGAAGTGCGGGCACGCGCGACTTGAAAGTCGCGGCATGCAGCTCGAAACTGTCGGCGATGTGTTTCGCGCTTCCTCGTTACGTTCGGCATCGGCGGCGGCCTGCGCGGCGGCGAGTTCACCTACGCGCTGCAGCCGTTCGGCTATGAGTTCGAGCTGAACCGCGTGCAATGGACCGAGGACCCCGGAGGTCTCCGGGACCATTACCTGGAACATGAATAACGATGCTGTTGTTGTGCCGATGTTCGGCTGTTCCAGGACGGCGGCGCATCGGCCATCTCGACATCCAATGGAATGACGGACAACGCCACCATGCAGTTGCCTCGATCTAGCAATACGTAACTGAACGAAGTACAA